>OATB01000419.1_pt1 | contig 32433 bp, 20 predicted proteins | sample 1494941 | NCBI WGS metagenome assembly OATB01 (sample SAMEA2579931, study PRJEB22360) | human gut metagenome | reverse complement strand
CGAGCCGAATCCGCAGGTCGGCGTCGCCACCAGCATCATCCCGTTGAGCGAGCCGACGAAACCGTTGCGATGGTCATGGCCCACAACCACTCCTATATATCCGTCCGTGTCGCGCAGTGCGGCGAACTCGCCGCAATCCTCGTCAGGACAGCTCACGCCTTCGCCCAGATAGCCGCCCGGGAGCGTCCGGTCATCATCGAGCACGTAATACTGCGCATCGTACCTGCGATACCCCTGTATGGCGTTATCGGCGTTCGCCGGCATGGCCTTCAGCACGTCATAAAACTGCGGCAACGGCATATGCTGGAACACCAGGGAGCGGACGCCGAGCCACCGCGGCACGTCGTGCACGAAACGCAGCGCGGCGTCGCTCGGCCGGCCATAGCCGCCCTCCCGTGCGTAATCGCCGGAATTGAGCACCACCAGACCCAGCACGGCACGTTGGCGATCCTGATCCAGGACAGGCATTGCAAACGTGCCGGGCTCGCATGCGGCCACTGGCTGATCCGGCAAACCGGATGACGGCACCGAACGCACCAGGAAGCCGGGATTCGCGGCGGAATCGTCCGTATTGCACGGCGGGTTGATGCATCCCGGGAACTCACGGTACAGCGCGTCCAGCTCGGCCGGGCTCAGCCCGCACTGCGCATCATGGTTGCCGTAGGTGACGGCGAATGGTATGCCGCGGTCGATCAGCGGCTGCAGGAACGCACTGATGCCGGCACGCACCCTGGCCCGCGTGCGCTCGATCTTGCCGCGCCGCGCCGGCTCCCACTGCCGCTTGCGGAACGTGTCGCGGTACGCGTCGTCGTATCCGGCGATCTGGTTGCCGGTGAATATGACGACGTCGGGGCGCGCGGCGCCCAGCGACGCCTCGATCAGCCGGATGGTGTCTTTGGAGACCTTCGGACCATCCTGTATGTCCGCCAGCTGCAACACGCGGAACTTGCCGGAACGGTGGAACTGGAGACGTCCCAGACGCGCCGAGATGGACACCGGGCGCTCGTCATCGGGGCCGCTAGCGGATGCCGGCGCTGCAATCTGGTTGAAATCCGTCATAACTCACAGCGTAGTACATACCACCTTGACCGTGCCTGACAGCACCATGGCGTGTCTTGAGCGGGCCGGGACACTGAATTACGGGTTGAAATCGCCGTTCTTGGCAATTCCCCGTGTGAAATCGCCGTTTTAAGGTTCAAAAACGGCGATTTCACACGGGGAAGAGTAGATTTCGGCGATTTCAACCCGTATTTTGGACGGATCCGGCCTATAGGCCACGAATCTGCCGGCTGAATGCGCCGGAAAACAAAAAAGCCCTCGCTTCCGCGAGAGCTTCATTCGCTGGGATGCCTGGACTCGAACCAAGAATGGCTGAACCAGAATCAGCTGTGTTGCCAATTACACCACACCCCAATTTGGCTTGGCGTAGCAACTCCGAAGAGTTGTTCGTCGTACCCCCAACCGGATTTGAACCGGTGTTGGCGCCGTGAGAGGGCGTAGTCCTAGACCGCTAGACGATGGGGGCTTGAGTTATCCGCTGTGCGGCGTGCCGCGCAACAGATGAAAACTATACGGCAATATCCAGCCCACCGCAACTCACGGCGTGTCGCTAGGATTTCCAACGGTTTTGGGACGGGCTCTTGACCACCGACGAAATCCGATAGACTCCACAATATCCCAACCAATCTAGTCAACAAAAGCGTTATGCGGTAGCATCGAACGAGACGGCACGATGCAGATACGTTAGGCTGCATCTCCACCGACCATCATCGAGGATGGCGAAACGGCTCACGTCAATCGTGCCGCGGGTCGCATGACATGGTCGAGATTCTCACGAATGCGCCATTACCGCACTACCATCGTCAATTGAGCCACAAAGACTGTCAAAAACAACCTTATATTGCAACGATATAAGACATGCGCTGACGGATTATCACGAATCCTACTGATGAATTATCAGACACTGTATTGATGAAATTGCAAATGAGGCAATGATGCTACCAAGGACCATCGCGCAAGAGCTCACCCCGATGCTGTCATGGTTCCCGGTCGTCTCAGTGACAGGGCCACGTCAAAGCGGCAAATCCACGCTCATCAAAAACATGCTGCCCGATCACACGGCGCGAAACTCATCATCGACGAGGCGCAACATACTCCGGGACTGTTCTCGCAGATCCAGGTCGCGGCCGACGAACGAGGCGGCATGGGGCAATACGTGCTGTCCGGCTCGCAAAACTTCCTCATGGAGAAGCGCATTGGGCCAATCTCTGGCGGGGCGCGTGGGCATGCTTCAACTGCCGCCCCTCTCGTATGAGGAGGCGATTCAGCCGGAACCCGGCCTCACCGTGGACGAATTCATGTTCCGCGGCGGCTATCCTCACCTCTATGACGTGTCAACGCCGAACGACATCTATTTCCACGACAATGGCCTGCTCAACTATCTTCTCGGGATTCATTCTGCGGAAGAGCTGCTGAACGACCCCAAGCGCGGTGATGTGTTCGAGAATCTCATCATTTCGGAAACCGTGAAGCGATACCTCAACAAGAACAAAGACGGCGAGCTGTACTTCTACCTCGATACCAACCAGAGCGAAATCGACCTCGTAGACGCTACGCAGCGCCGTAGCCCCACCCTCATAGAGATCAAATCGAGAATGACTCCGCGACCAGATTTCTTCAGGCATCTCGCCACCGTCGAGGAAGAACTGGGCATGCCGGTCGATCGCAGAATCGTCGTGTATCGAGGAACAGAAAACTTCACGGGTAAGAACGGGAGGTATGTTACGGCGGAGCGTTATTTGGGGCGGTAAATCAGCGGAGGAGTTCTGCCCGCCTGATCGGCGGAGACTCCCCCAGTCGCTTCGTGACACCCCTGCGGGGGCAGTATTGTCTACTCGTATGTCGGCTCGCCTTCGATTACGAACGACACCTCCGTTCGCTTCACGGCTCAGCCCGCCAGCGGAGGCGCAAACTCCGCAGATAGCAGACGGCGGGCGGCGTCTTGCGACAGCCGTCCGCCGGATTCCGCATGCGCACAAGCGCTGCGTTACATCACAGGTGCTCGCGCAGGCCCTTCAGTCGAGCGATGGTGAGCGGCTTGCCGACGATCTCCATCGACTCGAACAGCGGCGGGGAGACGCGACGGCCGGATATGGCCACGCGAACCGGGCCGAAGGCGAGACGCGGCTTGTACCCGCCATCCTCCACGAGTGCCTTGTTCAGGGTCTCGTGCAGGTTGTCGGTCTTCCAATCGGCCTCGTCCACGCCCTCAAGCGCGGCGACGGCGGCATCGAGCACGTCGGCGGCGGAGTCCTTGAGCTGCTTCCTGGCATCGTCCGCAGGCTCCAGGTACTCCTCGGTGGACAGCAGGGAGCCGACCATGCCGGCGACCTCGCCCAGCAGGCGCACGCGCGGCTGGATCAGCGGAGCGGAGGCGGTCAGGACGACCTTCTCGCGGTCGGTCAGCGCATCCCAATTGTCGGCCGAGACCACACCGTCGCGGTGCAGGTACGGCACGGAACGGTTGAGGAAGTCCTGCGGCTCAAGCATGCGGATGTGCTCGGCGTTGATGGAGATGGCCTTGTCGATGTCGAAGCGGGCCGGGTTGGCCTTCACGTCGCGCACGTCGAACTTGGCGATCATCTCGTCCATGGAGAACACGTCACGGTCGGGGGCGATGGACCAGCCGAGCAGAGCCAAGTAGTTGAGCAGACCCTCGCGGATGAAACCGTTGTCGCGGTGGTTGAACAGGTTGGACTCCGGGTCGCGCTTGGAGAGCTTCTTGTTGCCCTGGCCCATCACGTACGGCATGTGACCGAACAGCGGCATCTGCTTGGCGATGCCGAGCTCCATCAGGTAGCGGTACAGCACGATCTGACGCGGGGTGGAGCTGAGCAGGTCCTCGCCGCGCAGCACGACGTTGACGTCCATCATCGCGTCGTCAACCGGGTTGGTGAGCGTGTACAGCGGATCGCCGTTCGGGCGCACGATGACATAGTCCGGCACGGAACCGGCCTTGAATTCGATGGTGCCGCGGATGAGGTCGTCGAAGGCGATGTCCTCGTCGGGCATGCGGATGCGCAGCGCGGGCTTGCGGCCCTCGGCGCGGAAGGCGGCCTTCTGCTCCTCGGTGAGGTCGCGGTCGTAACCGTCGTAGCCGAATTCGGCCGGGCGGCCGGCGGCGAGGTTGCGCTCCTTGATCTCGTCCGGAGTGGAGAAGGACTCATAGGCGTAGCCGGCTTCGAGCAGCTTTGCGGCCACATCCTTGTAGATGTCGCCGCGCTCGGACTGGCGGTACGGGCCGTGGGGGCCGCCCACGTCGATGCCCTCGTCCCAGTCGATGCCCAGCCAGCGCAGGGATTCGAGAATCTGGTTGTAGCTTTCCTCGGAGTCGCGCACGGCGTCGGTGTCTTCGATTCGGAAGATCAGCTTGCCGCCGGTGGCGCGGGCTTCGGCCCAGTTGAACAACGCCGTACGGATCATGCCGACATGCGGCGTGCCGGTCGGCGATGGGCAGAAGCGCACGCGAACATGAGCCGGAAGTTCTGGTTTGGTGTCTTTTGAATGTTCAGCTTCAGTCATACGTTCCATTGTGCCGCGTCAACGGGACGTGAGCCGGTTCACTCACTTTTGGTCAATCGGTCTCACGGTCGCGCCGTCGATGGCAGAAGGAACGGCTGCTGGTATGGCGGTCGAAGCGCCGGCTTTGATGGCGGCTTCGACGGCGTTGCACATGAAGGTTGCTGCGTCGTCCTGCCGATGGGTGACTGTCGGATTCCACGTACGGCGATGTATCGTCAATCCGGCAAGTGCGCCTCGGCCAGGATATTTCGGTGCGCTCAGGCGGCGAGACCGGCGAACAGCGTCGCCCAATCCTGCGACTCGTCCTCGCGGGTCTCGCGCTGGTCCATGACCTTGTTCTGATTGTTGTTCATGATTGTCCCCTTGTATTGCTACTTATACAGCTCCAATTGCTTGTTTCGATTCCATCACCGCAACCGAAATTATCGTTGATACTCATATATCGCAACCACTGGCAAAACGCAAATCGTGTTAGCGCGCACAGCGAGTCGTCACACAATCCCTACACTCATGCATGTAAACGGTCACACGCGGCACTCCCCGTTGCCTTGTTTACACCCCTTTCGTTCCGCCGCTCGCTCCCGCCAGTCAATGCGGTGCGCCAACTCCTTCCATGCTGGTTCGCCTCGCAAGCCCACCCCTCCTACTTGTCAGCGCGCTGGATCCTTCCAACCATTCCCGCCCGAGACGCACCGTTTCTGCTGATTGCGCATTGCCCACCTACCCCGCGTTCGTACATGCCGCGCCCATTCACACCGCTACCTTCACCCGGTTTCTTTGGGACTGCCCCATATCTTTGCCGCGCCGCAAGGCCCACATACGTGCCTACACTCCCGTCACTCCCCGAGTTGCGTCCCTAAGTGCGCGCCGAAACGACAAGCGCGCGAACATAGGGACGCAAATGCCCCTGTTTGCGTCCCTATGTGCGCACGGTCGTCGTTTCGGCGCGCACTTAGGGACGCAAACGAGCGGATTCGTGCTCGTACACTGGAGATTCCACGCTTGACGAGCTTCATATCATCGAATGGCATCCCCACCGCCATTCACTCATCATCGACAGTGCACTCGCAATATGTCGCAGCCAAGCCACAACATAATCAAGCGCCACCACACGAAAAGAGTCCGCAACACCACTTTCTCGGTTTCAAGGGGTTGATCGCAGCCCTCGCAGACATCTATCTGCATTTCAAGGGGTTGCTTTTCGTCAATCCTCCCTATATTGATGGCGATATTCCGCCCCTCATACTTCGTATACTGGCAGACAGCAACCCCTCGAAACGTAGATAGATGTTTGGGCGAGACGAAATCACCCCCTCGAAACGCAGATGCCGCTTTCGCGCCGAAGGATGAAGTTCCTGTTATCCGACCGAGTCACGCGAAGCCCAAACACGTGCGAATATGAGGGAACAACCCATGAAACCGTTGCAACGCCACGACAATCTGGCTGGCACATCACATCCAGCCGGCCAAATCGGCGATGGTCAGCCCGCGATAGTCAACGATTGCCTCATCGCACAGCCCACTGTCGCTCATATCCACACGAGCATGACCGGTGACCGCGACCACCGTCGCGCCCGACGCCCGAGCCGCCGTCAACCCGGGCTTGGAATCCTCGAAAACCAGACACTGACCAGCACCCGACGCATCGGCCGGCAGCCCGACCATCGACGCCGCACGCCAATACGGCGCCGGATCGGGCTTCGGCGTCACATCGTCGTTGCCGCACACATAGCCGACGAACGCGCCCTTAGGCGCCTGCGCCATCACATTCTCGACGATCTCGCGCGGGGAGCCGGTCACCAGCACGGCCGGAACGTGCGCCGCCGCCAGACCGGACAGCACATCGCGAACGCCCTCAATCCACGGCAGACGCTCCTTTTCCATGCGCAGCACCTCATCGGACAGGTGCCGCACGATTGCATCGCCATCCCAATCGACCCCCGCACCGCGCAGCAGACGCACGGTCTCGGGGAAGGCCGCCCCCTGCAGCGCATCGGCGAGCGTGTCGCTCCATTCCCCGCCACAGGAGCGCACCAAGGTCTCCTGAGAGCGCACCCAATACGGATCGGAATCGATCAGCGTCCCGTCCAAGTCGAAGAACACGGCCTTCATCATCGGCATCCTCCTTGATTTCACAAGCCATTTCACGAGCCACTAGCATCGTAGCCCATGAACCCGGCGGGGAAACGGTCCGCCCCGAGAACAGCAGAAAACAGCAATGCCCCGGCAATCCGGCAAACACATGTCCACCGGCGGGAGACATGCCATGGCGGCCCGATGCCGCGCCGTCACACCGACTCCTGCGCGAAGCCGCCCGTCGAGACATACCACGATCCCCCGCATACCGCTATACTGGAGAACGTTCGCGCGGTTGGTGGCAGCAGCCGTGCCAGACATCAGAGAAGTAAACGCATTGCAAGGCGATATGTGTCGTGCTGCGATGCGACGGGTCTGATTCATGTCGCGCGGGCTCCTCACCTTCCCGCCCGGCGTGTGTCAGCCGGCAGGCGCACGATGTGCGCAGAAGGCAAGGAGACAGAAGATGAAGACAGTCAAGGGCTTCAGCAAGATCGTGGCGATGGTTGGGGCCGTCGCGCTCGGCCTGACGCTCAGCGCCTGCGGAAACACCAATTCCGCGAGCAACACCGATTCCAAGAACTCCGGATCCACGCCGACCGTGTCGTTCATGCTCGACTGGACGCCGAACACGAACCACATCGGTCTGTACGTGGCTCAGAAACTCGGCTATTACAAGGATGCCGACGTCAACGTGAAGATCCTGCCGACCGCCCAGGCCGGAGCTGAAACCAGCGTCGAGAACGGCGTGGCCAACGTGGGCTTCACCACGCTGAGCAACGTCGCCGCGTTCAACTCGCAGGGCGCTGACCTGAAGTTCGTGTTCGACCTGACGCAGAAGCCGGTCGCCCGTTGGTGCGCGCTGGCGTCCCGCACCGACATCAAGACGCCCAAGGACCTTTCCGGCAAGACCTTCGTCAGCTTCGGCTCCGCCGAGCAGACCGCGGTCGTCCGCCAGATGATCAAGTACGCCGGCGGCACCGGCGACATCAAGACCGCGACGGCCGGCACCAACACCTTCGAGACGCTGACCAGCGGCAAGGGTGATTTCGGCGGCTTCTACGTGACCTGGGAAGGCGTGGAAAGCGAGCTGAACGGCCCGAAGCTCAACTGCTTCGTCGCCTCCGACTGGGGCGTGCCCGGCAACCCCGACCAGCTGGGATTCGCCGTCAAGGGCTCCTGGCTCAAGGACTCCGCCAACGCGGATGCGCTGAAGAAGTTCATCGCCGCCACCAAGAAGGGCTACGACTACGCGCTCGCCAACCCGGACAAGGCCGCCGACATCCTGGTCGAACAGGCCAAGGAGGCGCAGCTCGACTCCAAGCTGACCCGCACCTCGATGGAGGAGATCGCCAAGAACAACTACTGGACGACCGACGATCCGAAGTCGCTGCCCGGCACCACAAACTTCGATAACGCGCAGCCGTACCTGGAGTTCCAGTACAAGGCCGGCACCTACAAGGACCAGGACGGCAACGATCCCGCGTCCGCGCCGCAGGCCAAGGACCTCGCGACCAACGAGTACGTGGGCTGAGCCGGCTGCAGCCAGTCCGGCCGCAGCCAATCTAGCTACAGTTCAGCGAATCCGCGAGCACAGGTTCGTCACAGCCGGCCGGGCCAACCTCCACTCCCCTTCGGTCCGTCACGAGACGGGACGGAGGGGAGTTTTCCGACTCTCGTAACGATTCCGGGGCTCTTCTCCCTCCGCCAGCCCGTCAGCCCCCATCAATCCCATCCCTAAGGTTTCACATTGTCCGAAGATCACACCATGCGCACACTGAAATCCCTGTTCGCACGCGTCGCGCCGCCGGCGTTCACGGTCGGCGGGCTGCTCATCGTATGGGAGATCGCCGTGGATGCGGGCCACATCTCCCAACGCGTGCTCGCCTCCCCCAGCCAGATCGCCGCATCGATCGTCAAGACTTGGCCCGACCTGTGGGAGGCGACCGCCATCACCACATACGAGGCAATCACCGGCTTTCTCATCGCAGCGGTGGCCGGGGTGCTCATCGGCATCGGCCTGTACGTGTCCAAAACCCTGTATCGCGGTATCTATCCGCTGCTCGCCGCCGCGCAGACCATCCCGCTCATCACCATCGCCCCGCTGTTCATGATCTGGTTCGGGTTCGAGCCGCTCGGCAAAATCGTGATCGTCGCCGTATTCGGCGTGTTCCCCGTCGCCGTGCAGACGTGCCGCGGCATGCTCGCCGTACCGCAGTTCTACGAGGACGTGGCGCTCACCTGCGGCGCCACCCGCGCATGGGCGCTGTGGCATGTGAAGCTGCGCGTCGCCGCCCGCCAGGTGTTCGGCGGCCTGCGTATCAGCGCCGCCTATGTGTTCGGCACCGCGGTGACGGCGGAATATCTGGGCGCGATGAACGGCCTGGGCATCTGGCTGCAGGCCGCTTTCAACTCGTTCCGCACCCCGCTGATCTTCTCCGCAACGATCATGGTGGTCGCACTGACCGCACTGCTGCTGACCATCATCAGTCTCGCGGAACGCCTGCTCCTCGGCCCGGACGACACCATCGCGTTCAACGACGACGGCGAATAGAGCCGGTGCCGCACCACAGCAGCCATATACGGCCGCGCCGGCGTACGGCGGCAACAGTCCTTACGCCGGCCCCTCTCAGTTCGGCACAGGCGAGCCACCGCTGGACAAACCCTACTACGGGTGCTCGTTCGGCAAGGCGTTCCTCAGGTTCTGGAAGAAGTACGCCACATTCAGCGGGCGCGCCGCAAGCAGGTCGGCACGATTCCGAGCAGTCAGCGGTGAATCGCATATATTTCAGGTCTCCGCCCCGTCCCATCAGACGTCAGGCGGCAGCCGTCACAGCTCCACGGGTGGCTTGGACGGGTCGTCGCCCACGTGCGCGAACTTGGCGGCGAGCGCCTCCTTGTTGCGGCGCTCGTCCTCCTCTTTCGCGAGCCGCTTCGCCTCGGCGGCATCCCACAGCACGTCGTCATGGTGACGTTTCCACTCACTCGCCGCGACCATAGTAAACAATTTCACCGTTTCGGCTAGGACGGCCTCGTCGTCGTTAGTCAGCGATCGGGCGGTCATCAGCGACGACAGCTGCTCGGCCTTGAAGCACAGCCGCGGCACCGACAGGCGCTCGCACAGTTCGTTGACATAGAACATCACCGGCACCGCGCGCGACGGCTTGCGCAGATCGATCAGGCGCAGCAACCCGTCGGCCGCCACCGTCACCGTGGCGAATCGCTGCGCGATGGCTTCGACATCGGCACTGGGCGCAGCATTCGCAGGCGCGGCGGCACCGGCGGCGGCACCACCGGCGGCACCGATGGCCTGTTCGATTGCCTCCAACGCTTCGGCGATGGCGTGCACGGTGTCATCATCCCAATCGACGCCCAACTGGCCGGCGCCTCTCATGATCAGCCTCGTGTCGCCGGTTTCGGAGTAGTCGCCCATCTCGTCGTAAGCGTCATTCGCGGCGAGCAACGCATCGACGATTCGCTGCGGACGACCGGGAATCTCATCCGCACCCTCATACACGAACTCCGCATCGGGGACCGTCACGTCGTCGCCGGTCATGACCCGTGCGGCCATGCGGGTCATCCGCACCTGCAGGTTCTCACCGTATTTCGTGTCATTGTCCATCTGCTTGGCGTCGGTCAGCGGCCACAGTTCGATCAGTCCGGTGCCGACGGCCGCCGCATCGCGTACCGCGGGATTCATCGACACATGGGCGATCGCCGTCGCGTCAAGTTGGAATGCCATATCGCTCCTTCGCTTTCATTGTCCGCCGACGCGCGGAACCTTCCGCCGTGCCGGGTGCCAGGTGCCGGCACCGCGGGCCACCGCGTCACAGCACCGCCGGCCACTCGCCGTCTGCCGTTACGCGGCGTCGTCACAAGTGACCGCTACGCGGCCGCCGTCAGTCCCGGCCCGCGCCGCATGCGCACCTTTTCGCGGGCGAGCCCGCAGCCGTCCTCTCTGTGTATTGTACGGCCGGCGCACGCCGCACTCACTCGACTTGCGCCGCAGGGTCGGCATATGTGATGGACATCACCTTGCCCGTATCGCTGTCGTAGGTGATCGAGGTGATCGACGCGAGCGCGGTCTTGCGTAGGAACATCCAATGCTCGGGGTGGCCGGTCTCCAGCAGGTGCCGGTAGCTCCAGATCGGCGACTCGTGGCTGACGACGATGATCTGCCGTCCGGCATACTCGCGGATCTTCTCGTTCGCGAACGCGCCCACGCGTTCGGCGATGTGCCGGTAGGACTCGCCCCAGCTCGGCTTCCACAGGTTGAGCACGAGCTTCCAGTTGCCGTCGCGCCACAGCGCGCCCTTGCCATGTCCGATGCGCTTGCCGCGGAACTCGTTGCCCGCTTCGATCACACGCGGGTCGGTGATGAGTTCCAGCGGCTCCTCCCCACGCCCGGCGCGTACCGGGTTGAGCGCGTCGAGAATGGCGCCGGCGGTTTCGCGGGTGCGTTCCAGCGGGGACGAATACACCGCGGCGACCGTGTTGAGCTTGGGGTCGGCTGCGATGTATGCGCCCGTCGCCTGCGCCATGCGCATGCCGCGGTCGGACAGGTGGAATCCGGGCAGCCGCTCGTACAACAGATGGTCGGGATTGTATACCTTGCCATGGCGGACGAAATGTATGGTGGTTGTCGGCATATGCGGCCTTCCTGCGGGACTCGTGATGTCTGTCTTTCATTGTCCCACATTCACCGGCCGGCGATGCCGCGTCTGCGGCGGCGTTTGCCCGACGAACATCGCCCCGCCCCGGCACGGCCCAGCCCCACCCGATATCGTCCCGGCACCACCCGACTCCGGCTCGTCACCCCATCTGATACACCGATATATCACCGTCGTTTATGAACGTTATGAAAATTGATGCGTTCGTGATATCAACACCGCGTGTCGCGCCCCAACGCGCGATTAAAGTTGCCGTGACGCAAACATGCAAAGCATCCTTTGCGCGACCAACAGGACAACACATCAATACGATGAGGGCTCCGCCGGCAACGCCACGCCGACGGGGGACATCCAATCGGGAGCGGAAAGGAGATGCTGTCATGTCCAATAACGCCAATGTCGCGGCTGCAATCAAGGAAGTCGCCCATAAGGTATTCGGCGGATACGCGGAACTGCTGCGTATGCCGCACACCGCAAGGTTCTCCATCGGCTCGGTGATCGCCTGCATGCCGTTCCCCATGGTCGGCATGACCATCACCATCTCCGTACAGCATTACTACGGCAACTACTCGCTGGCCGGCGTGCTCACCGCCATCCAGGCGATCGCGCTGGCGGTCTCCAGCCCGCTGCTCGGCAAGCTGGTCGACAAGTTCGGCCAGCGGCAGGTGTCGATTCCGACGATCCTGGTCTGGATCGTCGCCGCCATCGCCCTGACCACCAGCATCACCAACCGCGCCCCGGTATGGGTGCTGTACTGCCTGACGCCGTTCCTCGCCGCGATTCCGCCGTGGGGCGCGATGAGCCGCGCCCGCTGGACGACCATGCTCAAGGGAGACCGGGAGCGCACCGACCGCGCGCTCTCGCTGTCCGGCGTGTTCGATGAATGCATGTGGATCATCGGCAATCCGCTGGCTTCTACGCTGGCGGTGATTTCTGGCCTGCTGGCGTTCTCGTTCACCGGCGTGTGCGTCGTCATCGGCGCGCTGATGTTCCTGACCGAGCTGACGACCGAGCCGAAATCACAGACCCAGCTGGCCCGAGAGGCCGGTCTGACCCGCGAGGAGTACCGCAAGCGCGAGGCCGCCAAGGCGCAGAGGATGCGCGAGAGGGACGCCGCCGACCGCGCCCGCCGAGAGGCCGAGGCCCGCGGCGACGACGAGCAGGCCGTGCAGGCCGCCGTCGACCGAGCCATCGCCGATTCCCGCGCCGGCAAGAAGGAGTCGATCTGGGGGCCGGGCCTGATCGCCGTATGCGTGACCTGGTTCAGTCTTGGCGCGTTCCAGTCGGCGTCGAACATCTCGATCATCGCGTTCGCCACCGAAGCGAACATGAAGCAATACACCGGTTTCGTGTTCGCATGCTTCTCGTTCAGCTCGCTATGCGGCGCACTGGTGTACGGCGCGAAGAACTGGACCATCCCGCTGTGGAAGCGCTTCTACTTCTGCCTCATCGTGGTGAATCTCGGCGTGGGCACGTTCATGTTCGCCAAGCATCTGTGGGTGATCATGATCATCTACCTGCTGATCGGCGTCTGCCAGGCACCCACGTGGATCAACGGCAATCAGCTGATGCTGCATCTGGTGCCTCCCACGCGATTCACCGAAGGCGTGGCGTGGATGGGCGCGATGAACTCGATCGGCTCGTCAGCCGGCTCAGCCATCGCGGGTGTCTTCATCGATCACATGGGCTCGCATGGAGGCTTCCTGATGGCGACCGTGCTGGCGATCACCTCGCTTGCCATCGCCTTCGTCGGCTTCCGGCAGATCAAATCCAGCACCGAAACCCCGACTCTGACCGAAGTCAGCGTGTGATACGCCGGATGCCGCTCTCAAAACTCGCAGATACAAGGCATTTTTGAAGGAAAACACACTCTATCCGCGAGTTTTGAGAGCGCATACCGCGCTACTTCGGCCAGCCCTCCGGCGTATGCGCGAGCGACCACAGGCCAAGCCGATGCGAGAAGCTGTTCTCCCACTTCGCTTCGAGCTCTTCCTGACTCAAACGGTTCTCGGACTTCCTCAAACGGTTCATCGCATTGGTATGCGTATCGTCAAGCAGCCACTTGCGGATCACGAAGTTCCAGATCATCACCACTACCGTGGCTACCAGCTTGCCGACATTCGTCCACAGCACGTACTTCGTGTGCATGGAATACATGGAATCATGCGGCATCCACGACGTGCTGGTCCACACGATCGCCTCGTTCATGAACCAGCCGATAAGCGCCGCCACGAAGAAAATCGCGATCTCCATCCAGCGCGCCATGTCCGGCCGGTGCTTGAACACGAATTTCATGCTCGCCAAGTAATTGAATATCAGCGAGACGAAGAACGAGATTGACGTGGCCAGCACGTTATGCATATGCGTCATCAGCAGAATGTTCATCAGACCCCAGTCGATGATGAACGCGACCACACCGACAATACCGAACTTCATCAGCTGTTCAATCAATTTCCTCACATTGATTGTCTAATACATATCGCTGACTTCACACCGCGGTTTTCCTGAACCGCCACTGATTTCACACATGGCCGCACAGACCGCGCCCGCCGCGGAACCGATTAGGATAGGGAACGAACCCAATCAAGGAGGAATCATGCCCGTTATCCACACTCACGTATCCGTCAAGACCACTCCCGAGCAGCGCGAAGCGCTGAAGGCCGCCTACGGCAAGGCGATCACGGCCGTCCCCGGCAAGTCCGAGGGCTGGCTGATGTGCCCATTCGAGGATGATATGCCGATCTACTTCGGCGGCAGCGACGATGCCCCGGCCGCATACGTCGAGGTCAATGTGTTCGGCCGTTCCGTGCCCGGTTCTGCGTGGGAGAAGCTGACCAAGTCGATCATGGCCGCGCTCAACAGCGAGCTCGGCATCCCCGAGGACCGCACCTACATCCGCTACACCGCCACCACCGACTGGGGCTGGAACGGCGGTAACTTCTGAGCTCAGGTGTGATGGTATCCGCCGCTATATTGTCGCGCATGGCGTCACTGTGCGCGACCACCGTCACGCTGCGAGCCCTCACACAGTGACGTAGATCGCAAAACCCTTATTTTGCAAGGGTTGCGGGGGTGCGTCACGGAGTGTGAGGACGCACACAGTGACGTAACCCTCACACAGTGACGCCTTTTCTGCGGCACACAGGTTGCCGATATATAAATGAAAGAGCCCCTTGCGGCCAGTCAGCCCGTATGATCGGCCGACAATCCGAAAGGGGTTGTGATGATGCAGTCACGGTGTGCGGTCAGCGCGAGTGCGGCATGATTCCGCACGCCACGCCGCCGCACACTCTCACAGCACGCGTGCCCCGGCACCCCGGCGGCACGCCTCTGCCGCAATCAGACGATCTTGGGCATCGGGGTGGTCAGGGACGTGGTGAGGTTCACGTGAACCAGCCCGGCGCCTGCGTGCACTTCGACCTTCTTCAGGGTGACCGTACGCTCGTCTTCCGGAGCGCGGTCGTTGTCGGTCATCGTGGCCGGGGACTTGACGGCGACCAGCGCCAGATCGTCCAGCGACATGCCGGCGGCCTTGCACAGATCATCCGCAGCACCCAGGGAATCCAGGAAACCGTCCTTGAGCAGCACACGGCTGGCCGGCACGCCGTAGGCGTTCTCGGCCACCCACTTCACGTTCTCCAGCAGGGCCATGCCCTTGTGGCTGTCATGCTTGGACGGCATCGACGTGTTGGACAGCACATCGACGAATGCGTCGATCTGGTCGCTCAGACCCTCGCCGCCGTCGCGATACAGGTTGCCGATGATGGGGTCGCGCAGCTCCAGACGGGCCGCGGTCTCGCGCAGTTCGGGAATCTGATCGTCCTCGCCGTCCCACAGGTTCACCAGCGGGAACGCCGGAATGTCGAGCTTCTCCAAGCGGTCCACGTGGAACGGGTAGCGCCACGCCAGCTCCGGGTCATCACGCCACGTCGAGGCGCGGGTCACGACGACCGCCGCGGACGGCCACTGCGCGCCATACTCGCGGCAGGCGATGTCGAGCCACTTCTGCGCTCCGGCGTCGGTGCCGTAACCGGCCTCGACGATGACCACATCGTGCAGGGCGCACGCCAGCTCCACGGAGACCAGCGTCGGGATGCCGATCGACACGTTGGCGAACGGGCCGCCATGCACATACACCGGCGAGCCGTTCACCGTCTCGGTGAGCGCCGGCTTGACCGCATCGGCGAGCATATCGGTGATACGCCACAGGTCGATGAAGTCGCCGAACTTGACTGGTTCGCCGTCCTTCGTGCCGGCGATCATCGCGGCCACGCGCTCGCCGATCTCATCCATCGAACGGGACAGCACGACGATCTGCATCAGCTCGGACGTCGGGGTGAGCACGACCTTCTCGGCGACGTTGTTCTTGCCCGCGTCCACGGTGATGGAACGCAGCGAGCGGGACGGCACTTCGGAGACGCGCGGCACGAGGATCGTGTCGATACGTCCCTCGTCCACAGCCTTCTCGGCGAAGGAGACGAGCAGGTTCTGCGCGGCGGCGATGGCGGCCATCTCACCGCACAGGCCCCAGTCGATGAGCTCGGGGTGGGTCAGCGAAGCCTTGCCGCCGCCCGAGGCACCGCCTTTGGAGCCGGCGGCGGTGATGCCCATGCTCGGCTGGCGCAGCACGGCGGCCGCGTCGATGCCGCGAGCCCGCAGCGCGTCGATCAGCGCGATCGTCGTCGTGGTCTTGCCTTCGCCGCGCGACGCCTTGAGCGGCGTATCGGCGGTGACGAGCACGACCTTGCCGTGCTTGCGCGGCGCGTCGGGATTGTCGTGCAGGTACTTCATAAACCCGAAGGCGTCGATCTTCTTGACCAGCCCGTACTGGCTGGTGAACTCCTCGATAGTAGTCATCAGTAGGTGAACCTTTCTGTAGATGTATGACGCTTGCTTACCGTCGAAGCGGCTGACGGCCGAAAACGCTTGGCCGGGAGCCTCTCGGCGCATCAGTTGTCGGAGCGGTTGAAGCCGTTCTTCATCTTCATGCTCACGGTGTAGAGCACGGTGTCGAGCAGCTGGTCGGTCTCGGTCTTGAGCTGGTCGGCCATGGTCTGGTTGGCGGCGGCGAGGATGTCGCGCACCTCGTCGTTACGGGTCGCGTCGATGATGTCCTCGGGATCCATCGGCTCGACGTCGCCGTCCGCGTTCGCCGCCTCCAACTCCGCGTCGGCCAAGGCGGCCGCGGCCTCGTCGGCACCGCCCAGACGCGCGACCTGCTCGTCGGTGGCGGCGATCAGACGGTGGCCCATCGCGCCGGTCTTCTCCTGATAGCGCTCGATGGCGTTGGAGGTCTCCGCGAACGCCGCGTCGCACAGCGCGGCAATGATGCGGTTCTCCCAGTAGAAGTTCTCGGAAGTCACGCGCGTGGTCGTGTCTTCCAGATACTTCGGCGTTTCGTTGACGTTCGGGTAGAACGGCACCAGCGTGTTGAACGGGTTGGAGCCGTAGGCGATCCACTGGATCGCGCGGTCCGACTGCGGACGGTACGGGCGAATCTGCATGACGGCCAGCTGGCTCTGGCGGTTGATGCCGATCGGGCGGTACATGTGGCGTGTGTGCTCGTCGCCGAGGTGGCCGTACGGGTCGAACGGCGTGCCCTGATAGTGCGAGCTGAGCACGTACTTTACGTCCTCGATCGTCACCTTGCGCTCGGGCTGACGGGCCCACGGGATGTCGTCACTGTCCGGGCGGTGGTCGGCCTCGGGGCCGTCCCACATCTCGTCGTACGGGTTGAGGAACCGCTGCATGACCCATGCGCGCGGCGTGTTGTACACGTGATCAGAGTCGGAGTGCGAGCCGAAGGCATCACGCGGGTTGAACGGCGACGTCGATTCGACGGCCAGATCAAGGTGATTGCGCTCGATGAATTCGACCAGATCCTCGGAGCACATGTGGTTCTCCTGCTCACCGAGGGCGTCATCGAGGTCGAATTCGTCGATGCCGAGCTGGTTCGGCATCGTCACATACGCTTCGTCGGGCACGCGCTTGGCGATCCAGTGATGGCCACCGACGGTTTCCATCCACCAAATCTCGTCGGCGTCCGAGAACGCGACACCGTTCATCTCATAGGTGCCGTATTCCTTAAGAAGGTCGCCAAGCCGCTGCACGCCCTCACGCGCGGTGGTGACGTACGGCAGCACGATGGTCAGGAAGTCCTCCTCGCCGATGCCGCCGGGCACGGCCGGCTCGTAATCCGAGTCACCTTCCCGCCCGCGTGCCGCCCGGTATTCCACAAACGGGTCGGCGCCGAGCACGCGCTCGTTGGTGGTCAGCGTTTCGGTGGCGCTCATGGCCACGTTCGCCTCGTTGACGCCGGCCTCGCCCCAGATGCCTTCCTTCAGGTCGGCGTTCGGCACTGCGGTGTACTGCAGCGGATCGTCGGGCAGGTCAATGGTCAGGTGGCTGATGATGCTGCGGTATTCGCGCGGCTGTTCATCGGGCTTGACGACGACGAACCGCTTCGGGTTGAATTCGCCGTTGGCGGAATCCTCGTTGCGGGCGATGATGGTCGAACCGTCATAGCTGGCGTCCTTGCCGACCAGAATCGTGGTGCATGCCATAGTATTCGGTACTGTCCTTTCTTGCTGTGCACACGCTGTCGCGTGCACGTTGCGGCGCGCATCCGCGGCGCGCCTCCTGTCACATGAGTGTATGACTCCGTACGGGAGTATACGGCATCAGCCCTCAGGCTTTTCCGGTGATGAACATCACACCCTGATCGGTGACGTGATCGACGTCACGCAGCGCGTGGAATAGCTCGTTGAGCCAGAATCCTTGGTTCAGACCCGGCAACGGCTTCGCGGTGCCCCACACGTGCAGCGAATAGTCGTGGTCCTTGTCGGGCGGCTGGGGCCCGTTGTAGCGCATCGTCACCTGCGGATTCGTGCTGCCGACCAGCTTGCTCGCGGCCGACGTGCGGCCCTGCACGGTCTCGGGAATCATGGAGGGCAGCTGCCGGGAGAAGTCCGGCGGAATCTGCAGTGCATGGGAATCGTTGAAGTCGTACATCAGCGCGTCGATGGGCAGATTGGCGACCGTCCAGTGAATCCATTCGAATCCGCAGACCGGGATGGAGTCGGGGTCAGTGAACGCCCAGTGCAGGTACCGGGCGGCGGGATCGATCTCGTCGATATAGAACGGGAAGGAGATGACGGGCACGCCGTCGGTGCGGTATTCGGGCGCGGCGGCTTTGGCGAAGTCGTCGGGCATCACCGTGAAGTCAGCGGAAATCTTCATGTCTCCAGTATCGCGCATGAGCGTGACGTGCGGCACCCGGCTGCAGGCCACACCGCGCGCGACGGCAGACCGGCCGCAACAAGCCACCGTCCCCCGCCGGGGTTTATCCGACGGGGGACGGTGGAGAAAGAGTCAGTCAGGCCGACCGGTCACGACTGGCCGGTCTGACTGGGGATCAGGCGGAGCGCTTGCGGCGAATCATCACCACGCTCACTCCGACGGCGAGCAGCATCAGGCCGAGGCCGGCGAGCGTGCCGACGGCGGCGCCGGTCTTCGCGACACCGTCGCCCTTGCCGTCGCCGTCGTTCTTGCCGGTTTCGGCGGCCTTGACCGTGACGCTGTAGGTCACATCGATGACCGTGCCGTCGGCCATCGTGTACTGCACGACGAAGCTGTCGTCACCGGTCTTGTCGCCGGCCGCATACACGAGCGTGCCGTCGGCGATTTCGGCCTTGCCGAGCTTGCCTTGCTTGATGATGGAGCGGCTCTTCCAGCCCGCCACGTCCTTCGGCTCGGTGACCGTACCGGTCTTGCCGGCGGTCACGTCGCCGGTATCGGCCTTGACGGACTTGTAGTCGGGCGTCGGCTTGGTCTCATCCGTGACGGTGATCTCGACACTGCCGGACTTGTCCGTGCCGTCGGTCGAGGTGGCCGTGATGACGACCTTGCCGGCCTTCTTCGCGGTGATGACGCCGTTGGCGTCGACCGTCGCGATGGATTCGTCGCTCGACTTCCACGTCACCTTCTTGTTGGTGGCGTTGCCGGGCTTGACGGTCGCGGTGGCCTGGAGTGTCTTGCCGACGGAGACGGTGGTGCCGGCCTCGACGGTGACCTCCACGCTGGTGACGGGGACGGTCTCGACGGGCTTGGCCGTCACGGTGATGTCGAGCGTGCCGGACACGCCACCGGCCGTGGCGGTGATCGTCACTTCGCCGGCCTTCTTCGCGACGACCTTGCCGTTGGCGTCAACCGTCGCCACAGTGGCGTCGGAGGACTTCCACGTGACCGTCTTGTCGCTCGCGTCAGCCGGGGCGACGGTCGCCGTCAGGGTCGTGGAGGCGCCTTCGACGAGCTCCTGCTTGCCTGTCACGGTCACGGACTGGACCGGGATGACGGTCGGGGCCTTGTCGCTCACCGTGATCTTCAGCGTGCCGGACACGCCACCGGCCGTGGCGGTGATCGTCACTTCGCCGGCCTTCTTCGCGACGACCTTGCCGTTGGCGTCAACCGTCGCCACAGTGGCGTCGGAGGACTTCCACGTGACCGTCTTGTCGGTCGCATTGGCCGGGGCGACGGTCGCCGTCAGGGTCTGCTCTCCATCGACGGTCATCGCGGCGTCGCCGGCAACGGTGACGCTGGTGACGGGCACGGTCGCGGCGGAGACGGTGATCTCGATGGAACCGAACTTCGTCTTGTCGCCGTTCGACGTGGCGGTGATGGTCACCTTGCCGGCCTTCTTCGTGGTCACCACGCCGTTGGCGTTGACCGTAGCTACGGCGGCGTCGGAGGTCGACCAGGTGACGGACTTGTCGGTCGCGTTGGCCGGGGCGACGGTCGCCGTCAGAGTGACGGTGTCGCCTGCGGTGGCGGTGTTGGCGCCGGTCACGGTCACGCCGGTGACGGGCACGTTGGCGCTCGCCTTCTTCGTGATCGTGTACGTGGTGCCTGCGGTGGTATCGAACACGAGCAACGAGGCGCCGTCCGCGTTGGTCACGACCTTGGCGTTCACGGCGGTGTCACCGTTCTTGACCTCGTAGTTCTGGGCGCCGCCGGCGGTGATCTTGACGGCCGCCTGCTTGCCCTTGTTGGAGGTCAGCTTGACTTCGGTGGCCTTGCCGTTCTTCCAGGTCGTGCCGACGGTGAAGTTGCCGCGGGCCACGAGGCCGCTCACCGAGCCGCCCGCCCAGGCGTCGGGCAGGGCGGGCAGGATGTTCGTGTAGTTCACGTACTTCTTGCCGTCGGTGTCGGTGAAGGTGGAGTTGGACTGCAGCAGCATTTCGTCGACACCGGAGGTGTTGCCGAAGTTGCCGTCAATCTGGAACGGCGCATGGTAATCGAACAGGTTTGCATACATCGCGTTCTTGAGCTGCAACTCGACCAGCTGGTACGTGGTGTTGCCGTCGCCGGTGCGAGCCCACGAATTGATGCGCTGGCCAATGGCCCAGCCGGTGTTGGACTGCAGCACGTTGCCCTTGAAGCAGCGGTACCTCAGCGAGGTCTTGGCCGCATCCATGTACTCGGAGTTGTCGATGGTGATCAAATCACCGGGGAACAGTCCAAGCAGGTGGGACATGTGACGGTGCTGGTTGTCCGTCTGGTAGCCGCTGATGGCGGATCCATCCTTCTTCTTGCCGAGCGCACCTTCGAAGTACCATTCCTTGATCTGGCCGGAGTCGCCGACCTCGATCGGCTTGAGCAGGCTCTTGGCGCAGCTCCAGGAACGGTTGGCGTTCGCATCGGCGAAGTTGCCGCTGTCATTCTTGGCCCAGTTGTCGGTCGAGCAGTCGGCGGTATTGCCGACCAGACCGTCCGGATCTCCCTTGGCCTTGGCCGCCTCGATGGCGTCGTTGAGCATCTGCCACACGAGCGAGCTCTCGTACGTGTTGCCGTCGGTGCCCAGCGGGCCCTGTTCAGGCGAGTACGCGACGCCGGTGGTCAGGCGGTCACCGGAGCTGGAGCCGGCCTTGTGCAGCATGTAGTTGACGTAGAAGTGCGATTCCTCCTTGAGCAGCGCGTACACGCGATCAAGCAGGGCAGGGTCGCCGGAGTACTCGTACGCCTCGTACACGTTCTGCAGGATCCACGGCACGGCGGCCGGGCTCCAACCCCACGAGAACGATTGACCGGGTGCGGTCCAGCCGTAGGCGGTGTTCTCGGTGTGGGCCATGTAGCCCTCGCCCTCGCCGATCGGCGTGGTCTCGGGGTTCGTCGTCTCCGCGCCCGCGTAGACCTTGGCGGTCACACGGCCGGGCTTGACCAGACCCTCCACATACTCGATGAGCGGCTCGGCGAGCTCTCCCATGTTGGCCGAATAGGTCGGCCAGTAGTTCATCTGGAGGTTCACGTTCATGTGGAAGTCGGAGCCCCAAGGCGTGTTGCCGTGGGCGTTGTCGCCCGCGGTGACCGACCAGATGCCCTGCAGGTTGCTGGGCAGCTGGCTGTTCTCACGGGAGGAGCCGATGGTCAGGTAGCGGCCGTACTTGTACACCAGCGTCTCCAGCTCGCGCTTCTGCGCGGTGGTTGCGGAGCCCCTCTGGTACGCCTTGAGCAGCGCGTCGGTGGCGACGGCGCCGTCGGAGCTGTGGCCGGACTGGCCCAAATCGATCTTCACGCGGTCGTAGATGGCGGAATGATCGTCGATGTGCGCTTTCTTGACGGCGGTGTAGCCCTTGTTGGCGGCGTCCTGCACGACCTTGGCGACGCGGGTGTTCACCTCGGTGGCGGTTTCGCCGGTGCGGTAGGACGGATACTTCTGCTTGTAGTCCGTCGCGGCGGCGATGTACAGCGTGACCGCCTTCGCGTCGGAGACCTTCAGCGAAGCGCCGTCGGAGCCTTCGGAGAGCGTGCCCTCACCGTTGTCGAGGACGACCTTGATCTGCGAGTTGTACAGCAGGCCGTTGTTGCCGAGAGCGCCCTTGACGGTGAGCGTGTCACCCTTGACCGTCGTGGTTTCGCCGGTCTTGGAGTAGTTCGTGTTGGTCGGCATGCTGACGTTGAAGTTCAGCTTGCCGGCTTTGCTGGCCGTGAGGCGGGCGACCATGACATTGTCGGGGTTCGACGCGAAGTATTCGCGCGTGTAGGTGACGCCGTCATGCTTGAACGTGACGTCGGCCTTGCCCTTGCTCAGGTTCAGGTCGCGGCGGTATTCGGTGACGGTCGTGTCGTTGAACCCGTAGTCGAGGTAGATGTCGCCCCAGTTCAGGTAGTTGCCCTGCTCGGCCGCGTTCTCGCCGCCGGTCAGGTTGCCGGGATTGACCGTCTCGGCGCCGTTCGCGAGCTGCTTGTTGAGCGCGCGCAGCGTGGCGCCGTTCTGACCCTTGGTCTCGTTGTTGCCGCCGTTGTAGCGGGTCGAGGATCCGGGGCCGCCGGTCCACAGCGTCTCCTCGTTGAAGGTGACGCGTTCACGGCTGACCTCGCCCCAGACGGTGCCGCCGATCTTGCCGTTGCCGAACGGCAAGGTGGTCTGCTGCCAACGGTTGTTGTCGGGGTTGCCGTAATTGCCGCCGGCGGTGGCGGTGGCGTCGGTCCGCGACGCGGGCTGCTTGTACCACAGCCAGTCGTCTTTGCTGGTGTCGCCGTCTCCACCGTCCTCGACACTGGCGATGACATAGGCGTTGAACGAAGCGGCGATTTCGGGGTCCTTGTTGTACTTCACGGTAACAGGGTATACGCCGATGCTGGCACTATCGAAAGCGCTGGTGTCGATGGTGTAGTTATCCTCACCGTTGCCTTCGGTCAGCGTCTTGACCGTGCCGTCAGCCGTGCTGGTGGCCTTGACCACGAGTCCGGCCTTGTCGAACGCCTCGCCCTTCTGGTACTTGACCTTGGTCGGGCCTTCGATGCTCAGCGTGTATGCCTTCGGCTTCTTGGTGACGGACAAGGTCGGCTGCATGGCCTCGGTGGCGCCGGTCAGCGAGGTGACTTCCTTGCTGCCGAAACGCATGTCGGACTTGTTGAGCTCGCCCAGGGCCAGCGTGATCTTCTTCTCGGTGGCGCCGGTGCCGAACTTGGCGAACTCTGCCTTGATGATGTCGGTCACGTCGAGCAGAACCTTCTTGGCGTTGCCCGATTCGACGGTCATGCCATCGGAATACTTCTTAGATCCATAAGCGAACGCATGGGACGTCGCGGTCTTCGTGGTATCGGTCACCTCGAAGTCCGGGCGGTTCGCCCACGTGGCATTGTTGGTGTCGCAGGGAGCGGTGCCGGTGCACCGCGACGTGTCAACAGCGACCACCTTGACCTTATCGGTGGCCGTGGCGGTCTTGTCTGCACCGGCGTAGCCCAGATACGTCAAGGTGAGGATGGAGTGCTCGGGCGCCGCGGTGTAATCGGACAGGTCGAACGTCATCAGACCCATCTTGGCGTCTGTGACATCGTGGACGTCGGTGGACTTGAACTTCTCACCGAAGTCGCCGTAATCGCCTTCCGGCTGCAGCGCGCCGACATAGGCCGCAGTGTTCTTCTTCTCGTTCTTCTCGCTGGCCCATGCCTGCAACGTGGTGTCGGCGGAGGGCTTGAGATCGTCCTTGGTGGACACGGAAACGGTCAGCTTCGGAGCCATGTCTGCGGTCGCGCCGTTCAGGGACGTCGTGCCTTCGGAACTGGCGAAACGAACCTCGGTCTTCTTGGTCTCGCCCACGGCCAGGGTGATGACCTTCTTGCCTTCGGCGAACTGCTGGCGCACGATTTCGGTCACATCTACGGTGACCTTCTTGGTATTGGCGGGAACCACGGTGATGGCGTCGCCCGCGTAAACCGTCGTACCGTACTCGAACGGCTTGGACTCGGCGACGAATGAGGAGTCGTTGATGCTGAACTTCGGCTTGGTCGCGCCGGTCGCGACATTCGCGCCGCAGTCTGTGGCGTTATTGGTGCACACGGTGGTGTCGACGGGGGTCACCTTGATGGTGTCGGTGTCGGTGGCCGTCGGGTTGCCGCGGTAGCCGAGATACGTCATCTCGAACGTTGCGGAATCGGGGGCATGGTCGTAGGCGCTCAGGTCGAACGTCAGCAGACCGGTCTTCAGATCGGTGGTGTCCGCGGCATCCGTGGACTCGAACTTCTCGCCGAACACGCCTTGCGAGGGCCCTTGTAGTGTGCCGATGTACGGCTTGGATGCCATTGAGGAATTCTTCTCGCTCGTCCACGTCTGCAACGTGGTATCGGCGGAGGGGGTGATGGTTGCTGTGGTGGAGGACGAGGCGTCGGACGCTGCCGCTCTCGTCGTGCCGACCGCGACGGCCGACGCAGGTAGTCCGGCCAGCAGCATGCCGACCGTCGCGCAGGATGCCACCAGTGGCATCAGACGCGATGACATCGCTCTATGTTTCATATTTGGTTCTTTCTCCTATAGGGCAGCCAGCAGCTTTGCCGGTTCATGTTAATATATACATTGTTTACTAAAAGAATCAAGTCCGTCGGCGACTTGTGTCTTCAATTGGAATCACAGTTCTCAGAAAGTCCCTGGATACCGCCGTTCCCAGAATTACGTAACATTCTTGACATTATTATCACAGGGTGCAGGGCCGCCGGCAAGACCGCCCCCAGCCTCGCTACGCTCGGCAGCTCCTGACAGCGGGAGCACACCATCCGCGCCATCGGCCGGCCAAGTCGTCAGCGCAGCCGGTCGCGTACCACACCAGCGCAAAATCACATCAAAATCGCATTGTGTGGCCAGCCAGTCTGCCTCACAATGAAATGTGAACCCTCACATCACGTGGTGTGGCACAACATGCACCGCAAAACCGCCATTTTTCAACGGCCCGAAACGACTCCTCCGATGCCCGCGTACCACACCAGCCCAAAAACCATCGAAAAACGCATTGTGTGGCAGACCGAGAGGGCGATACGCGCCGGACGCCCCTCTGCTCTCGTCACAATCATGTTCTATGGCAGCGCACCGGCCATCTGCCGCACCAGCGCATCCGCTCTCAACAATCCTTCTCCCGTTTGCGTCGCTATGTGCGCGCCGGAACGACGACCGTGCGCACATAGGGACGCAAACCACAGTCCCCGAACCCGTCGCGCACCATATATAGGAAATTCTCCGCCCATCACTCGCCCACATAGCAAATAGCCCGGCGAGCCCACGCACGGCGCACTGCCATGCGTAAGTTCACCGGGCTGTCAGCCTCATCAATCCAGCGAGCGCAACGGGCGCTCCATCAATCGGTGAGTGTGAATTGGCTGTTGTAGAGGTCGGCGTAAAACCCTCCCGCCGCGAGCAGTTCCTCGTGGGTACCGCGCTCGATCACGTCGCCGTGGTTCATGACGAGAATCATGTCGGCGTCGCGGATGGTGGAGAGGCGGTGCGCGATGACGAAGCTCGTGCGCCCCACGGTCAACGCATCCATGGCCTTTTGGATGAGTTCTTCGGTGCGGGTGTCGACGGAGGAGGTGGCTTCGTCAAGGATGAGGATCGGAGCGTCCTGCACCATGGCGCGGGCGATGGTGAGCAGCTGGCGCTGTCCTTGGGAGAGCGAGGTGTTGTCGTCGAGCACGGTGTCGTAGCCCTGCGGCAGAGAGCGCACGAAGTGGTCGAGTCCGACGGCCTTGCATGCGGAGACGATCTGCTCGTCGGTGACGCCGGGCTTGGAGTAGGCGATGTTTTCGCGCACGGTGCCACGGAACACCCATGTATCCTGCAGGACCATGGAGAACTGGTCGTGTACGTTCCAGCGCGGCACGGAAGTGGTGTCGATGCCGTCGATGGAGATGGAGCCGCCGGAGATCTCGTAGAAGCGCATCAGCAGGTTGACCATGGTGGTTTTGCCGGCGCCGGTCGGACCGACGATGGCGACTTTCTGGCCGGCGGAGACGCTTGCCGAGAAGTCATGGATGATCGGCTTGCCGGGCTCATAGCCGAATCGCACGTGACTGAATTCGACGTCGCCGCGCACGGTCCGGGGGTTGCCGGCCGCATCGTAACCGAGCAGCTGCGAACGCTGCGAAGCCGTCATACCGGCGGTGGCATTCGCGCGAGTGCCGCGATGCGCCAGCTTGCCGCTGCCCGTCCGTGCCGTGCTCGCAGCGGCATCAGCCACGCCGAGTTCGGCCTTGGTCGGTTCCGCATCCATCTCCGGCTCTTCGAGGAAGCCGAACACGCGCTCGGCGGCGGCCGCGCATCGCTGCAGGTTCTGGAACGCCTGCGCGAACTGGCTCAACGGCTGGGTGAACAGGCGGATGTACATCATGAACGCGACGATCACGCCGAATTCGATCTGCCCGTCCATGGCGAGCGCCGCACCGACCACGCACACGATCACGTAGCCGAAGTTGCCGACGAAGTTCATCAGCGGCATCATCAGGCCTGACAGGAACTGCGATTTCCAGCCGGATTCGTACAGGTCGGCGTTGTACTTCTCGAAGCGGCGGATTGAGTCGGCCTCGCCGTTGTACGCCTTGACGATGAGGTGACCGGCGTACATCTCCTCGATGTGGCCGTTGACGTCGCCGAGCGCCATCTGCTGGCGGGCGAAGTATTTCTGCGAGGATTTCATGATGACCATCATGATGATGAGTCCCAGTATGCTCGCGCCGATCGCGCACAGGGTCATGATGACGTTGTTGTAGAACATCATGACGAGCGCGCCAACGAACAGCGTCGCCGAGGTAATGAGCGAGCCGAGGGACTGGCCGAGCGTCTGGCCGATGGCGTCGACGTCGTTGGTGATGCGGGAGAGTACGTCGCCGTAGCTGACCTTGTCGAAGTATTTGAGCGGCAGCTTGTTGATTTTGACCGAGATCGATTCGCGCAGGCGCTGGGCGGTGCGCTGGGTGACGTTCGCCATCATCCAGCTTTGCACGTAGCTGAGCACCGCGTAGCCGACGTACAGTGCGACGAGCAGCCAGGCGATGCGGCCGACGGCGTTGAAATCGACCGAGTTCATCACCGGCTTGCCGTTCACGATGGCCGGCAGTCCCTTGACGATCTCGTTGGTCATGTCCTTGAGCTTGTCCGGTCCGATGATCTGGCATATCGTGCCGGCCGCGCCCAGCACGAGCGCAATGATGATGACGGGCAGGTAGTTGCGGCAGTAGTGGACGAGCTTGCCCATCACGTTGCCGAAATTGGCAGGCTTTTCGACCGTGCGGCCGCCGCCCATTGGTCCTCTTGGTCCTGGCATTTGTTACTCCTTAAAAGTCCGTATTGATCTCACGCGGTCAGTTCCGACTGACTGAGCTGGGATTCGGCGATCTGACGGTAGACATCGCAGGTGTCGAGCAGTTCCTGATGGGTGCCTTGGCCGACGACCTTGCCGTCATCGAGCACGATGATACGGTCGGCGTTCATGATCGTGCCGATGCGCTGGGCGACGATGAGCTTGGTGGATCCCTTGGCTTCTTTGGCGAGTGCGTCGCGAACTTCGCGGTCGGTCTTGAAGTCGAGCGCGGAGAACGAGTCGTCGAAGATCAGGATTTCGGGGTGGCGGTAGACGGCGCGCGCGATTGACAGGCGCTGCTTCTGGCCGCCGGAGACGTTGGACCCGCCTTGTGCGATCGGGGCGGTGTATGTGCCGTCCATGCGCTCGACGAACTCGGTGGCCTGAGCGACGCCGGCCGCCGCCTTGACCCGGTTCATCTGTTCAGCCGGCATTGCGGCGCCTTCCGCTCTCTTGCCCGCGGCGATGAGTTCGGCTTCGCGTTTGCGGCCGGCCGGAGTGGAGGTGTCGGCCATTTCGACGTCCGCGGAGCTTGCCCCGTCCACGTCGTCGCCGTAGCTCACGTTGGATGCGACCGTGCCCTTGAACAGCACGGACTGCTGCGGCACGTATCCGATCTTGTCGCGAAGGGCTTTCAGATCGTATTCGCGCACGTCCACACCGTCGACGAGCACCTGCCCGGCCGACACGTCGTAGAAGCGCGGCACGAGGTTGATGAGGCTGGACTTGCCGGAGCCGGTGGAGCCGATGAACGCGACGGTCTGGCCCTTTTCGGCAGTGAAGTCGATGCCTTCGAGCGTCGCCTCGCGTGAGCCTGGGTAGGTGAAGCTCACATTGCGGAACTCGACGGTGCCGGTTTTCCCGCCGCCCAGACGCGCCACGTCGGCGGCGGTCTTGGTGCCGGTTTTGACGATCGGATCGGTGTCGAGCACTTCGAGCACGCGCTGCGCGGACACGTCGGCGCGCGGCCAGAGCACGAATACCATGCTCATCAGCAGGAAGCTCATGATGACTTGCACGGAGTAGTTGGAGAAGACGACCATGTTGGAGAACACGTTGAGCTTGTCCGTCAGGCCGGCGGCGTCGATCAGATAGGCGCCGATCCAGTAGACGGCGAGCATCAGGCCGTTCAGGACGGTGTTCATCAGCGGCATCATGAACGCCATGACGCGGTTGGTGAACAGCTGCGTGTCGGTGAGGTCCTTGTTGGCCTTGGTGAACTTGGCCTCCTGGTAGTCCTCGGCGTTGTAGGCGCGCACGACGCGCAGGCCGGTGAGGTTTTCGCGGGCCACGAGGTTGATGTTGTCGGTGAGCTTCTGCATGGCCTTGAACTTGGGCATGACCATGGCCATCATGATGACGACGGCGACGAGCAGGATGACGACGGCGATGCCGGTGGCGAGAGTCCATTCGAAACCTTCGCCGGCGATCTTGCATATGGCCCATACGGCCATGATCGGCGACTTGACGATGAGCTGCAGGCCGATGGTGATGAACATCTGGATCTGCGTGATGTCGTTGGTGGAGCGGGTGATGAGGCTCGCGGTGGAGAATTTGCTCATTTCGGCGGGGCCATAGGATTCGACCTTGCGGAATTCGAGCGAGCGCAGGCGCTGGGTGAATGACGAGCCGACGCGTGCGGAGATGTAGCCGGTGACGATGGCACAGGCGACGGAGCCGAGGGAGATGAGCAGCATCTTGCCGCCGGCGATCCAGATGTCGCTCATCGCGCTGCCCGGCGTCTCGACGAGCGTGGTGATGTCTGACATGTAATCGGGCAGTTTGAGGTCGAAGAAGACCTGCCCGACGATGGTCACCAGGGCGATGAGCATCTGACCGATCTCCGCTTTGGAGAGGTATTTCAGGATGCGAAGCATTGGCTTTCCCCTTGTGTTTTGTTGGTGATTGGTTACGTTATTTGCCGCGGCATCGATATCCGATGCCCGAATTAGTTTCTGTTGTTAGATTACTTACAGTGTAAGATATTACGCATTATTCTGTGTATTCGCTGTGAATGGCGCGCTTTGCGCTGGCTGCGCACGAGAGACACGGCACGCCCCCCACGTCATCCGCAGCCGGCGGAAGAAGCTACTCCTCGCCGGCCTTCGCGCGCTCGGCCCGCATATGATCGGCGACACGCCTGTCACGCTCGGCGAACGCGGCCCGCACCTCATCGGGGGTCGGGCGCGGCGCGCCGGGATGGCAGATGGCCATGTATGTCGAGAACTCCGACAGCAGATCAACGAACTCGCGCGTGCGCCGCTCCCCCATCTGCGAGAAGATCCAACAGATTGCCGAACGCATCTCCTCCAAGTCGCACTTGGACCGCTCTCGCCCGGCATCCGTAAGGTTCACGCGGATGATGCGGCGGTCGTCCGGGTCGATGTCTCGGGTGATCAACCCTTTTTTCTCCAGAGCGGCAAGCACTGTGGAGATGCGGCCGGAGCTGGCCTTCAGCGAACTGGCGAGCTGCGACGGCGTCATGGTGCCGCGCAGTGCGAGCTCGTGCAGAATGAATGGCTCGCCATGCGCGCCGCGCGCGAACTCCTTCTGCATCTTGGAACGGTTGCCCCACACGCTGGCGTACAGTTCGCTGAGCGCCTCCCGCTCAAAACCCATTTCGCACCGCCTTCCGATTCGACCATTGCCGCACTACCGCGCTCCGCGGAGTACCGCCAATACATTCCAGCGGCATATACATCGTGCAAACATCTGTAATATTATCTCACACCGTAAACAATTTACAGTATGTGATTATATGTCCGCGATTACCCCCTGCTACTAAAGTTGATCTGCACGCATTTTTCCGTACAACAATTCTATGGCGACACTAACGAAGCAAACGGTATCGAAACAGAAAACGTCCCGGCTTGACATTCGACTGACGGATGCGCAACGGCAGCTCATCGAGCGTGCCGCCGAGCTGACCGGCAGCACGCTCACGCAATGGACCGCTCGCCATCTCCTGGAATCAGCCCGTAAGGATATAGAAGAAGCAACCGTCCTGCATCTGGAATCACAGGCATTCGAAGATTTCATACAGGCATTGGATCAGCCGGTTCCGCCAGCAGCCGAAAAACTCACGGAAAGGGATCCGCAGTGGGCATGATCCATCATTTCCAACGTCCGCGCAAGCTCGGCCCGGAAGAGAGAATGGGGAAAGTTCTCTTGTGGAGTACCGTTCATCGACAAGTGGGCCGCACAACGCGCACCGTCATCGGCCCAGCATGGAACGGCCGTCGCGTACGTGTCATTCACTGCGTCAGGTGAACCGGCGGGATTCTACACGCTGAGTGCATATTCGGTACTGCGAGCACGATCCGCCAGCGGCGCACTAGGGTCACGTGCGCTCATTGTGGAACCTTACGACGATAAAACACGCGCGTTCTATGCGCATTTCGGTTTTCAACCGATTCCCGGAACCACCAGCATGTATCTCAGGCTCGTTTGACGACGAGCCTGTTCCGTATTTATGACGGTGACTCATAGCGTTGATTCACGGCAGTAAAGACAGCTCCTCAGGGGCGAGCGTGAGATTGACTGCGGCGAACGAGTCCCGGACCTCATGCGGGTTGCGAGCACTGGGAATGGTGAACAGACGGTCATATCTGGTCAGCTCCCACGCGAGCACCACACGCTGGTACGAGACGCCGCGGGCCGCTGCGACCGTGCGGAACGGATCATACGCATGACTGTCGAATGCGTCCAGGAACCCGCCGAGCGGCGACCAGCACACAAAATCAAGACCGAGATCGGCGCAGTGACCCACTGTATGCTCGGGGTCGGGATGCGATGGCGAGAACTGGTTCTGCACCGCAATCAGACGGTCGCCGAGAATCCCACGGGCGGTGTCAATCTGCGCATTGTCCACGCGCGAGATGCCGGCGAACCGAATCACGCCCTCATCCAGCAAGGTTTTCAGCGCGCCGACCGTATCCTCATACGGAACCGCGGGGTCAGGGCCATGCGAATACAACAAATCGAGCGCGTCGACGCCGAGGCGGAGAGCGGACTCCTTCGCGTCACGAATCATCGTCTCCGGGCGCGAGTCGGCCATCCACCCGTACCGGCTGCCGGCCGCCTGCAGGTGCTGTCGCTCGGATGCGGATGCGATCGCGCCGTCGCCCGGGGATTGCTGAGGATCTTCCGCGTCGCGGTTCGTCACTTCCAGCGTTCGGCGATAACCAGTCTTCGTGGCGACCAGAACCTCATCGCGCGGACCGCTCCAACTGGCGAGCGCCGCATGAACCAGCATCTCGCCGTACCCGAAATCACGCGGCACGCCTGTACCGTCAGGCCCCGGTTCGCTTGGCAGATAATACGACCATGCGGTGTCGAGATAACGCACTCCGGCGTCAAGCGCGGCATGGATCGTGCCGATGGCCGTCGCCCGGTCCGGGCGCCCCTCGATAGAGAGCGCCATCGTTCCCATGCCGAGGCGCGGCATGCGCACTTTCCCCGCAAACTCCACAACGTTCGATGTCACCATGCCACCATCATCCCACGCGACACGAACACAGGGCCGACTGGCAATGCGCCAGCCCATGAGTCCCGGCCCCGGTTCCTTTCGACTTGTTCCGGCGAACGTCCCATCCGAAGACACTCAAATGGGACTTTGGCGGGATGGGTGGACTTCACCTCCCGCGTGAGGCCCCGGCAGTCAACAAAAAGTCGGCCGGCCACCGAATAGGTGACCGACCGGCATCATATGCCGATCCGCTGATTCAGCGCCGGGGCTCGCGCCGACGGCGGGCGACAAGCGCCGCGCCGGCACCGACCGCGAGCAGTGCCGCGAACGCGCCGAACACGCCGCTCACAGAGGCGCCGGTCTTCGACAGGCCGGGCTGCTTGTTGCCGGCATCCGGCTTGTTCGGCTTCACCGTGTCGCCGGGTTTCGTCGGCTCAGTCGGCTTCGTCAGTTCGGTCGGTTCGATCGGCTTTTTTTGTGTTGCCCGCCCCCGCCTCTTCCCTTCCGGCTTCGG
>OATB01000412.1_pt1 | contig 33315 bp, 42 predicted proteins | sample 1494941 | NCBI WGS metagenome assembly OATB01 (sample SAMEA2579931, study PRJEB22360) | human gut metagenome | reverse complement strand
AACACGGCCTCAGATGGGCCACATCTGGAGAAACACCGCAATGTCAGTTATTGGTGACATTTTTTGATATCTAATTACATGAAATAAAAGGATTTATTTCTGGTCACGTCCACACATTGACCACATCGACAAAAAAGCCCCTCGACTGAGGGGCTTTCTGTTTGTAATTACATCCACATAATTTGCTGCCCTGACGGTAACGGGTGCGGCCTTACGGCGTGGACTTCTCCCGGCTTCACGATGTATCTCTGTACCGACTCATAGGTGATGAACGTGGCGCTGCAATTCACGTTCTGGCACTGGTGATAACGCTCTTTTGTCGTGTCAGTGATATAGCGGCTTGTACGCGCATGTGCGGCATGCTGGCATAAAGGACAATGAAACATCGCGAGCTCCTCTTCCGGTTTTGTTGATGGTGCCATTTTAGTTAATTTATCCTTATAAAACAAACAGATAAAATAAAAACATCACTCATCATCTTCTGTTTCGTACTCCACATCAGAAAGCCTGACCTCAAGCTCTAAGGACGTCGTGAAGCCGCTATTATTCAGAAAGTGTGTCACCTTAGTGATTGTCCAGTCCTGCTCGTCTATGACGCGCTTAAAACCTGACACTTTGACCGGCGTTTCCGTGTAAATATCTGCCCGGCCGGTAGCCAGGCTGATGGAGAACTCCGCAACGCCCCGTTGCAGTTTATCCCACTTCGCCTGAGCGGCACGCATGGCCTGTGCTTTCGTGGCATATACCGTGGTCAGGGCAAAAACGTTGTCAGCCTCACCGGCCATGTATTCACCTTCGCGCGCTTCCGGTACTTTTGGCGCTTTCTTCTGCGTGACCGGTTTCGCTTTCGGGTGCTCCAGTGCGCGCAGGTGTTTTTCTTTCTTTTTGCGTTTCAGTTTTACCTTCTGCTTTTGCGGCTTCGGGTCTTTGGTGTGAAGCCACTTTGCCGTTACGCCGGTATAGGCTCCACGGTCAGCAATCGCAAAATGATGACGGTCGCCGTCGCTGCGGGTGATGGTAATCTGCGGGATTTTTTTACCGCTGGCCGTCACCCCCTGCCCCGCCTTGAGCAACAACAGTTTCCCCATTTTTCCCGACCCCTCACCGCCGTTGCGTTCAGCAAGGCGGGTCAGGAATTTTGCATCAGACTCCTGCGACTGGTCGATGTGCGGGATTTTAATTCCGGCCAGTGACGGAGCGACACTGGCTTCCAGCCTGTTACGGGAGGCTATCGCTTCAACAATCGCACCGAGCGTGGTGTCATGCCAGGAGCCTTCACGGCGGGAATTGAGCGTCCCGCGAAAATCTGCACTCCGGGCGCGGATGGTGACCACATCCGGTGCGCCCCGGTGTTCAACCTCATCAACGGTAAATTTCCCTTTGCATACCAGGGCAAAACCTTTCCAGCCGATATACACCGTCAGGACAGCGCCACGAACCGGCAGCCCGACCTGCCCGTCGGCATCGTTCAGTTCAATATCAAGCTGGTCAGCCTCAAAGCCCCGGTTATCCGTCAGGGTCATGCTCATCAGACGGTCGCTGATATTGCCGGTAATATCCCTGTTGTCGAGCATCAGCATGTAATCCGGCGTCAGCGTACTGCCTGCATCAAATGTCAGTGCATCCAGCATTACCCCGCCCCCGTCATATCCGTGAATTTAGTCGCCATACTGCCAGCCTTACCGATGAGCGATTCTGCCTGTTTACCGATATCGCCATAAAGCGCGGCCAGTGATTCATCAACGCGGGTGAGCGACAGCGTAAAATCAATTTTCCGGGGTGTGCCGTCTGCAAAGAAAATACTCCCTGTTTCACTCACCCTGCTGATGACATACATGCCGTAAATCATGCCGGTGCCATCCAGCAACGGCCACGCCCGGCCTTCCTCAGCCATCAGCCTGAGCGTGGTCATCGTCAGCTTGCCGCCGGTCAGTTCGGGATAAAGCACACCGGCAAGCGTGATATTTTCCTCGCCAACACCGAGAAACTGAAAGGCATCCCGTTTGCCGATACGGGAATTTGACGCCCAGCGATAATCTGATTCACGCTGCATGGTCTGGTGTGGCAGCGTCTGGCGCATAAAAACAAACATACCTAACGCGAGCATCATTTTTCGTCACCTCCTTAACCGTCATGCATCATGCTGGCACGGGCGCGCGCACGTTTATCCCGCTCGTATTTTTCGAGCGCATCCTGTAACTGGCGGTCAAGCTGTGTCCCCGGCGCAGTACCACCCGTCAGGCTGATGTGATATTCGTTTTTACTCTGGTCCACATAAGAGCGGCCAGCCGGTGCCGTGACCGGCTGATAAGCCTGATAGCCTGCATAAGAGCTGGTCGCCGGAATATAACCACCGGTGCCATACGTGGCGGCATGAGTTCTGGCGGCGGTCTGGTCAAGTGTGTCTGACTCTTTGTTGATAACACCGAGTTTTTCCAGTACCCAGTCAATACCGCTGCGCAGTTTGTTGAACGCATTAAGCGGCAGCATCAGCGCGTCAGCCAGTGCCTGCCCGAACATGACGCCCGTGTCACGGCAACGGTTCAGGGTGTCCCGGGTGGCTTTAACCGGAGCAATCAGGTTTGTAAACCACTGCCACGCGGCCTGTAACTTTTCGCCCAGCCAGTCAAACACCGGCTTAAGTGGCGTGAACAGCTCCCCCACCGGCGCAAATGCCGCTTTCAGCCCTTCAACCACACCGCCAAAGAATGCGCTGACAGGCTCCCAGTATTTACGGATAAGCAACGCCCCGGCGACAATGGCAGCCACCACGGCCACAACCGGCCAGCTAATCGCCCCGATGGCCGTCATAACAGCACTGCCAACCGTCGTGAAGATTGCCCCCATTGCGCCTGCTGCCGCGATAATAGCATTGATGCCGGTGATAACCGGCCAGGCTACGAGGCCAATGGCACCAATGATGCCAGTCAGCGCCAGTGCACCACCGGCAATTAGGCCAATGGTTAACGCCAGTGATTTGTTTTTCTGGATCCAGCCGTCGAGTTTTAACACATACTTTGTGGCCGTCTGCGTGAGCTTACGCAGTGCGCCTTCCTGCTGGTCAAACAGGTCAGTCCCCACCGCCTCATAAGCGGACTGAAACTCCTTAAAGTCACCGCCGAGGTTGTCCTGCATGATATTTACCAGTTCTGCGGTCTTTCCGTCTGAGGCTTTAAACGCAGCGGTCAGTTTGTCCAGCTTTCCGGTTGAGGCGGCAGTCATCAGCACGGCGGCGGCTGAACTGGCCTCCTCCCCGAAAATGGTTTTCATGTATTCAGCCTGCTGGGCAGTACCGAGCCGGTTTTTCTCAAAACTGGCCTGCATTTCTTTCAGAATGGTAAATACTGGTCGGGTGTTTCCCTTACTGTCTGAGGTTTTCACACCAAGCTCTTTGAGTGCATCCCATGCTTTTCCCGTCGGTGCCTGCAGGCGGCTTAACACGGCACGGCTTCCCGTTCCCGCCATTGAACCGGTAATTTTTGCATCATGCAGCGCCCCGACCATTGCGGCTGTTTCTTCAATGCTGACACCGGCATTTTTTGCCACAGGTGCGGCATAGGTCAGCGCATCGCTCATACCGTCAAAATCGGCGGCGGTTTTGTTCATCGTCATGGAGAGAACATCCCCGATATGAGCGACCTTATCGTTTGAAAGCTGAAAGGCAGATTTCATCCCCATCAGCAGGGCGGCGTTTTCTTCCATCGTGCGGCGGTTCGCCAGCGCCATATTCAGTGTAACCGGCGTTGCCGCCTGAATGGCATCAACATCCCCACCGGCTTTCGCAATGATAATCTGCGCACCGGCAGCATCATCCGCCGAGGCGGCTGTGTTGTCGCCGAGCTGGCGCGCCTGTTTGCGTAGCGCGGCCATTTCGGCAGAATCTTTTGCCACACCGAGCACGGCCTGTAATTCTGAGTTTTTCTGCGCAAACTCATAACCGGGCATCAGCAGCTTAACACCGGCCATCGTTCCCGCCGCCGCAATCCCCACACCGGCAGCGCCCACTGAGGCCATATTTCCGGCCAGTTCCTTTCCGGCCTGATAACGCTGTTTGACTGCGTTAAGTTTTGCCTGTTGCGCACTGACACGCGCCAGCGCGTCACGCTGCCGGTTAAGCTGGGCGGTGGTTTCACTGATACGGTTTTTCAGTCCCTGCTCATCATGTGCAAGATTGCGGGTATTAATTCCCACAGCGGCCAGTTCCCGCTGCTGGCGTTTAACGGAATCTGTCAGGCGGTTATATTTCGCCTGTAAGTCCTCCGCCGCACGCTTTGCGGATTCCAGCACTTTCGCCTGAGCACGGGTCGGGCGTTCGGTGTTTTTAAACTGTGTGGCAAGGGCTTCGGCCTGCTGCCGTGCCTTTTCAAGTGCATGACCAGTCACGGCGAGCTGTGCACTGGTCTTGCGGAATCCCTCAATACGGGATGCGTGACCGTTCAGCTCGCGCAGTGATTTTTGTGTTTCCCGGATATCCCCCGACAGCAACTTACTCGCTGTGCGGATGGATTTAAACGGGCGGGACGCCTGGTCAACAGCCCTGAGCAATACCTGTAATTTTACATTGTTACTCATTCGTGTTTCCGCTTCGCCTGAGCGCCTTTTCGCGCCATGTGATGAGTTCGGTCAGGCTCATGGGATACAGTTCTGATGGCGGCCAGTGAAATATCACTGCCACATCCGCCATCAGGTCATCGACCGACAGATTTTTCGGAAGCGTCACTGCACCGAGTTCGGCGACAAAAAACCGACCACCTTACCGGCCAGCGCCACAAGGTCAGGCAGTTCCAGCGCGGCGACTTCCTGCTCGGTCAGCATCGGTGCCGTCATGCGCGGCAGCACCTTAATCAGTGCATCGACTTCGGAGTTCGCGACCGCAGCCAGACTGACACCGCGCAGCGTCCCGGCATTAGGTTTCATCAGCGTGACCTGTTCGATAACCTGCTCACCACGCTTGACCGGATTGTCCAGGGTAATCACATTTTCTTTGTTCATGGTTTTCTCACTTCTGAATCGGGGTTAACCGGTCAGCCAGGCTGACCGGATGAAAATCACAGGCCGATATTGCGGCGGTGTTGCTCCAGCCGGTCGACGCCGTTCACCTTCTCAATCATGTTGATGGTGTCGATTTCGACCAGCTCCTTACCGTCCATCGTCAGCCGGAAATAGGTGCAGACCACGGAGATTTTCGACTCGGTGTCTTCTCCCTGTTTGCCCTCGCCGGTGTCGATTTCTTTCTGACGTCCACGCATGACCACCTCGACGGCCACCGTTTCGCCGGTATCGTCGCGCTGGTAAGAGCCTGCAAAACGAATCGGTACGGAATCCACACCGGTTGCGGCGTAAAGCTCCCAGATAACCGAATCCGGGAAGCCACCGAGCGACCACTCCATTGACAGCGCATCGTCATCAAGGCCGAGGTCTACCGGTGCGCTGCCGTTCATCCCCGCACCGCGATAGTTTTCGAGCTTACGGGTCAGTTTTGGTAGCGTGACGGACTTCGCGACGCCCTGATAGCTGTAGCCGTTCAGAAAGACGTTCATTAACTTGAGTTTGCGCGGCATTGCCATCGGTCAGGCTCCTTAATTGCTGTTAACCGAGGTGACCAGATTTGCCAGGTATTTATCGGTAATACGCTGGCGCAGGGTCAGGTTTTCAAGAGGAGGCACCGGTGTATAGTCGTAGTCGATATACAGTTTTCCGGCCTTGAGGGTTTCCGCATCGTTGGATTCTTCGCTGAACCAGCAGGTCGCATCCACGATATAGCCGTTTGTTTTCAGCTCACGGAATTTGGCATTGATGCCGTCAACGATGTCGCGAATCAGCGTTGCGGTGATGGGCTTGTCCACCGCCCACATGTGCGCCTCAGCCATCGTGTCAGCCAGTACCTGCGCGGTGCGGGTGTAGTTTTCAAAGAGGAACAGCGGGTCATCAGAGCAGGTACGGTTACCCCAGAATCGGAAACCGTCGCGGCGAATCAGCGTAGTGACGCCTGACTCGTTAAGCAGGTCAGCATCGGTGCCGGACTCCTGCAAATCCCAGAATACAGATGCGCTGATGCCGGTAACACCGTTTACCCCGACGTTGGACAGCGTTTTATGCCAGCCCTGCTCCTGGTCGATTTTAGCGCGCAGACCCAGCGCACGGGCGGTGGCATACGCGGTGGCGGTGGTACTGGTGACCGTATCCCATGCGAGGAAATCCGGCCAGATGACCATCAGCTCACGCTGGCTGAAATTCTGGCGGTAGGCTTTCACCTCGGAAATGGTCTTACAGCCCCATGCGCTGATATATCCGAAAGCGCGCAGCTTCTGACAGACGGATGCCAGTGCAACAGCCACCTCTTTGGTATCCAGTCCCGGCACACCGAGAATACGCGGTTTAACACCGGTTACCGACTCCGCCGCCAGCAGGGCTTTTAGTCCGGTGTACTGACCGTTTTCGTCGGTGGTGCCGATGATATTGGAAACGGTCTGCGCGAGTTTCGTTTCCTCGTCATCACCGGTGCCGTCTTCCACGCGCACGACAACGGTGACCGGTTTTGACTGGTCAGCGATGGCCTGCAACGATGCCGCCAGCGTGCCTTTTTTACCGGCCTTTGCAATTGCGCTTTGCACATTGGTAATCAGCACCGGTTTATTGAGGGGGAAGGTTTCCGCATCCGCATCGCTGGCCGTGCAGACCATGCCGACAATGGCAGTGGATACGGTGGAAATGACGCGGGTGCCGTCGTTAATCTCCAGCACCTGCACGCCATGATGATAGTCACTCATCCGTTTAACTCCGTGGTTAATGGGTACAACTATTTTCTGTTGTGCAGAGCATAAGACGCTATTTGACCTGGCTGGTCAGTGCATGAAACAACAGATAAAGAAAAGGCGGGCAATTCGCCCGCCTGTCCTGATTTGTACTCACTCATTTTCCGCCTGACAATTTACATAGCCCAAATGCTATCAAACCTGACAGTCTGCTTTGAGCGAAAAGTGGACATTAGAGTTACAAAAGCAAGTTTAAATCATCCAAAATATTACAATGTCCTTATCTATCTGATATCGTTATGATAAAAAGCTCCTGAATATAATCGATAGTAGGTGGTTATTTCCATGAAATCAATTTTAGAGGTCTTTACTCAAGGAAATACTAAAGAAAAACTGGCTGTTATCGCCGATCTCACAACCATTGCGGGAATATCGATTGCAACTATTATTGCTGGTTTGTTAACCCTAGTTGCAAAAACAGATAAACTAGATGTTGGAAATCTGTTTGGAGTTGTCATAATATCTCTGCTCGGATTGGCTGGTGTTTGCTGTTTTGTGGCCTTATTTATTTGGGTTATAACCCAAATGTCTAAACCATGGGGAACACCTCGGGGGGTTCAGCCCTTAGTTAAGTGTGCTATTTCCCTTATCTTTATCTGTATGTTTTTGCTGGCTGTCTTTACATTTTATGAGTTTATTTCTTCGATGAGCATACGCTATTGAATATAAAATCAGCCCCCATAACTTAAAAGAGACCTTCTATATCGACTTCAATGCCCAAATAACGGACTGTGCTTTCCAGTTTCTTATGGCCCAACAGAAGTTGGATCACCCGGAGACTCTTGGTTTTCTTGTAGATTAAGTAAGGTTTTGTTCTTCTCATGGAATGTGTGCTGTACAGCGAATCTTCGAGACCAAGCTTTTCTACCCACCCATGAAAAATTCGGTTGTATTGCCGGGTTGATATATGGTGGTTAGTTCCGACCCGAGAGCGGAACAGGAAGCCTTTACTATGCCAGTTGCCGAGCTTTATCAATGCAGTAACCGCTTCCCTTGTCCCTTTGGTTATCTCAAATTGGACAGGGCTGCCGGTTTTCTGTTGCAACACCGTTGCTCTGCTTGAGACAGAACTGCCATATGCAGCATCTGATACTTTGAGTTTGACCAAATCACAGCCCCGTAGCTTAGTGTCCAAAGCCATGTTGAACAGAGCTAGATCGCGTGTTTTACCTTCCAACTCAAGTCTAATCCGGATCCCCCAGATATGAAATATCTGAAGTGGCCTTTTTTGACCGATGGTACGGTCTTTATTCCACGGTGACGTTTTCATATTCAAATCTCCTGCAATGTGGGAGATTTGAGTATGGTTGTCTCTCAAGAGCGAAAATAAGTCAACTATCACTAGTTGTTGCGCATGTACGTATTCTGTCAATTAATTATTGACAATCATCAATTCTGGAATGATCAAAATCATCATATCGAATTATAGTCTGGTTGACTGTATCTATTGTTGGTGTCATTTCTGTTATAATATCCTGATAACCTAAAGAGTTAAATACATTTACTAAGGCCTCACACCGAAGGGCCGTAGCAATTACAAAATTATAAATTGCCAGCCGTTTATTTTCTTGTTTAACTGCAAGAATGAATTCGATAGCAGTATTTTCATCACTTTGGATTGCATTATATAGAGATACTATATTTACCATATCATCAGAGAATGTATGTATTGAATCACAAAGGGGAACGTAATGGGCATGATAGTGTGTTTCCCAGCCAATTAATTCAAAAAGTTTTCTGGTTCCTGGATATTCAGGTGTATTTGGCCACAATCTATTAAATAGATCAGTTAGTTCTTTTCCCATGCGAATCCTTTCATTTGCTGCTGGATTAGTCATTCCTTTGGATTTTAAACACTCCAGCCACCGTTTTCCATTACTATGAACTAATTTCTTACTAGCCTTGAGTAATGCTTGTGCATTTTCGCCATCATCTATTGCTATATAAAATTGATTGGCAGCCTGTTCTATTATAACCCTAGCTAATACTTCCGATGCTGAAAAGGCTCCTATATTCAAAGAAGAGATAGCCTGATTACTAAGTTCATTCAGTACATTAAAGTACTGTAAGACCATCAATTTTTGTTCCACACCCTTTAGGTTGTCTATTTTATTTTTATGCTCCTCAAATTTTGCATGGATATATTTATTTATCGCGGCTATTTTTTTTACATCTTCGTCAAGATCAAACGGGCAACGTCCAAACAATTCTTTTTTCATATATTTCTCCTGTTGTACAAGCTTCCATAAGTTGGCAGATTATACACTGAAGATTACCTATAAATAGCTGTGCGGGATAGCAGATCAGTGCAAGAAGTACAACCAAGTGAACTGTGCGTATTCAGATACCTGGCCTAACGTTCGCGATAGCCGTCCCCTGCACGAAGCCATATATTAGATGTATTAGCTCAGACCTTATCTGACAGGTTGAGTAGGTAGAATCTAATCAAAGCTGACAGTCTGGTTTGGACTGTGAGTTCAACCGATGGATGCAACACACAGCGATCTACGGACATTACTAGCATAGCTGTGTATTAATCATCGGGAAGCAGGTCAGTCCGCTCCTAGCACAGAGCAGACTGTCAGATTAGGCTTTACTCTGTGCTATAGATACGTTAGCTCACTCCAGAGATCATACAACTTATTGCGGCATTTCCGGCCATTCAGGATTTGCAGGATCCACACGGCTGACCAGAACACTGTAGCGTTCCCATGCTTCCAGTCGGCTACGCTCCTCATCTGTTGCCATATTCAGTCTGACAGAGCGTTCCAGTGGCTGAATGATAGTTTCAGCTTCGGAAAGCAAAGCTGACTTCTGTAATTCCGCCAGTTGCAGCTGTTCGTCTGCCGTATAAATCCGCTTAATCACGGCACCATCCTTAAACATCCATTTACCTGAGTCATCAGCACGTCGGTTGGCGGTAATATCAGGAACCTCGACAACGCTAAAACCTTCAGGGTTGAGCGTTGAAGCATCTCTGGTGATGCCGACAATTATATTATTCTCATCGTAAACAATCTTTATCGTGTCTTCCTGAAAATTACTTACTTCCTCATACCAGTTTTTTCCCTCTTCGGACCATAACCAGATAACATCAAAATTTTTTGTCAGTTGATATTGGGCAACAGTTTTTGGATTACCCGCAGTAATATTTTTTAAATGCTGCATAAATTACACCTGTGCGACGTTATACCATGTGCCATTGATGTATTTTTGTATTGGTCTGAATACTGCGGGGTCATCACCATCGACTTCACCGACAATACCAAGCCCGGTAATTACGTGCCCTGCTTTCTCATACATCACCCCTTTCTGCATGGTCTGGACAACACGTGTGCCAAGTCTGACATCTCTCACATAGCGGGAATCAAAGTTACCGTAATCCGAGGGATTAACACGCCCCGTAATATTTATGGTTTTATTACTTTGAACGCTTCCGGAGACAAAGCGCATAACATGGACGCTATTAGCATAAACATCCAGATTACCATCACCATTTTGTTTAAAGCCCGTGTCATTATCACCCAAAACAATCGAATTACCGCCAAGAGCACTGGATGTTCCTATACCCAGAGCACCATTCAATTGACCACCAGATAACGGCAGTGCACCGACATCTCCCGCTGTAGGTTTTCGCGTTGTGGTATAAAACTCAGACCAGTCAGCCTCGAATCCGTAACCGTCACGAGCAGAACGATAAAAAATACCACCGTTCTTATAATTAACGCGAAACTGGGCGGCGGGACAACTTCCTTCCCCGATATTAAAATGAAGAATTAACGTTGATGCCCCACCAATAGTTGCGTTATAGGCTCCGCTACTCCAGTTCCATCCAACGGCTTTATCATTCGCAACGGTGTCTCCTGTTTTTCCTGAAGCAAATGCACCAATATTTTTCGGCGTCAGGTTAATATCTGATGTTCCATCAAACGAAACGTTATTAATTTTACGGGCTGTTTTCAGCTTTGTTGCTGTCGCCGCATTGCCGGACAGTTCACCAGAAAGGCCAGCACTGAATGTCTGTTTCGCGCCCCATGTCTGGGCTTCGTCGATAATTGGCACACGTCTTGTCGTGATCGTGCGGCTTCCCGGATTTCCTGAAATACGCACCATAAAAAAGCGGTAGTTGGCTTTACTTACAGTGCTGCGCCATACATGCATTGAGCGTCCCGAACCAGAATCATCACTCGGACCGACTGAGATGTTTATCAGGTTGCCATCAATGACGCCCCAGTCCATACCGTCGGGAATATTGGTCATGTTATCCAGCCGAACGGTTATCAGACTGCCCGGCACAAAATCGTATGTCTGCCAGTCCAGGCTGGTGAGTTTTGCCACTGCGCCACCGATACCCAACTCTAACGGCAAAGAGTTTGAGTTATAAATCTGTCGCCACTCCCCCCACGCGTTAAATGAGCCACCAAGAAACACTCGCTCATATAAACGGTCTTTTGTAGCTGCGCTGGTTCCTGTGGTCGTGTAACGTTGCAAAACATAGACACCATCCTTGCGCCTGATGACTTCCAGAAAACCAGACTGCCCCTGGATTGGGGTGTGGGTCGCTTTGCCTGTCACACTGTAAATACCTGGAGACATCAAATCATCCAGGTCATCCTCATAGAAGGTACTACTGGTCTGATAACCAATTTGGTTCCAGTCTTCCCACTGTGGATTTTCTGCATCCCATTTGGCTGTCAGGCCGCGAATATACATAGTCCCGTTACGGGTTGTATAACGCTGTGTGCGTCCATATAGCCCACCTTCGAAAATTTCCAGAATGCCCTGCGCGTCTCCTCCCTGCTCGGGGTAATGTCGTTCAAAAGAAGCTATTGCTGAACTGCTGTTTCTCCATAGACCTAAATGTTCTGCGCCACCGAGAGAGTTAAGGTCAATGGTCGTACTTAGAGCTCGCGTTACAGCCTGAACATGGCGCCATGCTCCCCATGGTCCATCATTACCATTCCATGTTCCAATGAGTTTGCGGATATACAAATTTCCGTCACGTGTGGTATAGCGTTGCGTGCCTGCAAAATTGCCGCCAGTAAAAACCTCAAGCACACCGACAGCATTATCTTCAGGGAAGTTTTTCTCCAGTGTTGCGTTGGTGGACGTTGCTTTAGACCAGATACCTGAATAAGCCTTAACAGAACCAAACGTATTCAGATCAGCATCAACCGGCATTTCGCCATTGTTTTTCATAAACGTCAGGCTGGTAACGCCAACATTGTCCAGAAAAGCTGATTTATCCTGGATATCTGCACCATTCTGATTTTTCGCCAGACGTGAATTTGCGTTGTCATTTGCTGCCTTGACCGCTTTTGGCGTTGCTGCCAATGACTCACTGGTGCTGTTTGTTGCACTGCTTAACTGAGTAAAACCTTTTTCTGTCAGCGTGGCGTCAGGATGGCGGCGGGACTGCTCATGCTCTGCGATTTTGTCATCGACGTAATCCTGCGTCGCCATCACTGTGCTGGCATCAATACTCAGCTCAACGGACGCCACGTTACTGACAATAATAACCATGCGGCAGGTCTGCGCACGCCCGGAGCCTTCAGCCAGTTCTGGCTTATAGCTTTCAGCCATGTTGGATACCGCAATCAGTGTTCCGGCATCGTCATACAGACCAAGCTCACGCATCCAGAAGCCGCCCACTTCGGGCGGTACAACCAGTTCAGCCACGATATAGTTTTTATTCTTGTTATCCACGCTGACTTTATTCAGAGCGTGACGCCAGACCTCATGCACCAGTTTCGTCTGACCGGCATCCGGCACCGGCAATTTGCCATTACCGTCACCCACGGCCATTGCAGACAGGGTTACTTTTTTCCCGCCGGGGACAGTGGCGGCTGCCAGCTTTGCGGCTCCGGCAGTAGTGATAACGGTTTTAAATTTCGTGCTCATTGTTTCTCACTTATCCGGGATAAACAGTAATAACATCACCATCACAGACCACACCGCCTGTATACAGACAGCCGGGAATGTCCTGGATAATGTTCAGACCGATAAGGTGGCGACTTGCGGGTTTGGCATCGGCAATAAGCCGTTCCATTTCCAGATACATCTCCTCCGTGATGCCGCTTTCCAGCACACCGATATCAAGGCGAAAGGTTCCGGGCGGGTCGTTTGTCTCCCACCATTCCTTTACGTTAATGAGATAGCCGAGCGGCTCCACCACACGCCGGATTGCGCCTATAGTGCCCTTATGGCAGTGAATGAAATACGCATCGCGGATAACGGCGCGTTTTGTTGCTTCCGGCCACTTTTCATCCCACCTGTCAACAGAAAACGCCCACGCCAGCCACGGCAGCAGATTTGCCGGACAGGTGTCCGGGTTCCACAGCTCACGAATACTGACCGGCGTTTTTTCAATTTCCGCACAGGCTTTTGCGGCGGCAACTTCAAGCGGTGATGAGCCGGTCGGCAGCAGGCGCGAATCACTCATCAGAGCCTCCGGTCACGACGCGGTATTCGGTACAGAAAGACGCCTGCGTACTGTTGAGCACGATGTCGGCCAGCGGTGCAGTCAGTTCGACACGCTGCACGCCTTCCACATGCAAAGCGGCATAAATGGCAGACAGACGGATGTCGCGCCCCAGCCGGTGCTGTGCCGTGATATACGCTTCCAGTTTTTTTACTGCGGCCGCGCGGATGGGTTCGCTTTCGGGACCAGGGTAAAGGTAAAGCGTGGCGTTTATCTGGTATTCAACGATGGCGGCAGACTGCACGGTCACGCGGTCGGCCACGGGCCTGACATCCTCGCCATTAAGGGCGTTACGTACCACCGCCAGCAGGTCTTCGGATGCCACACCGTTATTCTCACGTGACAGCACAGAGATGGTGACGCAGGCCGGAGACGGACTGGTGACAGAGATATCCGCGACACGCCCGTCGGCACTGCGGCCATGATACTGATAGGCACCCACCGACCCGGCGACGCTTAAGCCTTCAAACGCCTGCTGAATACGCAGCCGGTAATCGGTGTCAGACTCCATCACTGCCGGTGTCGGCGGGATAGTCGAATCATCTGCCGGGGTGATAATCAGGCGCGTGGTGTTGTAATTGGCACCAATCACATCAAGGTCATTACCGGCAGCACAGGCCAGCATCACCGCCCGTGCGGCCTCATTCACACGCTGACGCCAGATAAGTTCACGATAAGCATTTTCCTCCAGCAGTTTGACGAGAGGCTCGGATTCCAGCGTCAGGGTACGGGCGACCGCCTCCTGCTGGTCTTCCGGGTAAAGGGAAATCAGTGTCGCCTTGCGTTCGGCAAGAATGGTTTCAAAGTCCAGCTCCTCGACCACATCCGGTGCGGGTAGCTGGTTCAGGTCGATAATCGGCATGGTTTCAACTCACAGGGATGGTTAACGAAAGTGGCTGGCCGGTGTCGTTGTGCTGACCGGTTAACGTGACCGTCATTCGCCCGTCAAAACTGCGCTCAGTGGTGACGGATGACAGGGTGACGCGGGGTTCCCATTTCAGCACCGCCATGTAACAGGCGACCTTAATCTGCAACTCAAGCGCCGGAGTCTGCGGCTGGTCAATCATTGACGCCAGCAACGAGCCGTAATCACGACGCATCACCCGCGAGCCGACCGGTGTGCGCAGGATATCGCCGATACTCTGGCTGATATGCTCAAGGTCAGTGACAGTCAGGCCATCACTGCGATTCATTCCGAGATAACGCGCAGTCATAGAGGTCCCCCGGTTGTGCCGCCGCTGTCGCCGGGGTGTTTATGGGTATGCAGTACCTTACCGTTTGATGAGAGTTCACCGCCGGTGTGTTCAATGTTGCCGCGCATCGTCCCGCCCTTCTGCACTTCCAGCGTGCCGGTAATCAGCCTGTTGGTGCAGACCACCTCCGGTGTGTCCAGGGTGACGCGGGTTGATGCTTTCACCATGACCACCGGCACCGTGGCAGTAACAGAATCAGAAGCCGTCACGCTGGCCGTTTTAATTCCGCTTACCGTAAGTGCACTGGTTTCGGGTTCATATTCAATCACCGCCCCGTCAGGGAAACGGATATGCAGGGCATCCGCCGACGCAGACGGCGCGGGGTTATCGCCGGAATAAATCCCCGGCAGAACGAACGCCGTGTCGAGTTCACCGCCCACGGCCAGAATCAGCACCTGTTCCCCCACGGAAGGTGCCCACCATGTGCGCGAACGTCCGGCGCGATGGGTCAGCCACTGAAGCCAGTCGGTGCACATGCCGCCGGTCTGCACACGGCAGCGACCGGCATTAAGGTCGATTTCGACGATAATGCCGGAGCGGATCATGTTGCGCAGTGCGCGCGCGAGTTCCTGAATATTTGTGAGAGTGTTCATAACGGGAAGGATGCCGCCGGGTCATACCGGCGGCAATGTGACGATGAGGTGTCGGGAATGGCACAACTAACGGTCGAGGTGAGCCAGGATAATCTCTTCAATCATCTGCACATCCTCACCGGTAAAGCCGAGCAGAGGACGCGCCGGATAATCAATTTTCTTACCGTCTTTCCGGGTTTCTTCCGACAGACCGAACTGATGCACACTGGCGATTTTCGGCGACTTCCCGCCGTAAAATTCCATTGATGCCTGTTCCGGGCTGGCGCGGATATGCAAAAAACGACTGGTGATAAGTTTCGCAAACATTTTTCGCTTAACACGACCGGTCTTTTTTCTGGCGCTCTGCTGCTGGCGTGGCGCGTAGGGTGTGCCGTCCGGGGCTTTCTGTGCCATCACCCGACGCTGCTGACTCTGCCGCAGACGCTTCGCCAGCTCTGCACTCAGCCGCCGACGCCCTGACGGTGACAGCGACTCAATCAGTCCGGTCAGCCGGTCTTCAAAACGCTTAAACTCATTCATCCCACTTGCTCACCAGTTCGCCATTGATATAAAGCTCCATCGGGCGGGTGACCGGCTCCGGCGGCGGGGGTTCCGGGATATTCTTCACATGCAGTGCGCCGTCCACCTCACTGACCAGCGTTCGCTCGGTCAGCATCAGGCTGATGCTGATATCAAAACTGCTGTCATTGTTGATGTCTGCATAAAACGTGAAGCCCTTTTTCTGGCCTGCGTCGGTGGTCATGATGTCGGGCTGATTTTCCCGCAGCCACGCCAGCACCGGCACGATGAGCAGGTCAAAATCACCGGTAAAGTCGGTCACAATGACATTGAGCGTGTAACGCTTTTCGAATGACAGCGACGTCGCCAGTGTGGAGGCAATACTCCCGTTATCCACGAATATCCGCAGCATATCGGGGTTAGTTTTCAGCACCGTGACGGCATCAGTCAGCGCCCTGCGCAGGCTGTCGGGTTTGAGCATCATTTTCGTCCTGACAGTGTTTAATCATTTTTATCTGGCTGGCACACCGTGCCAGCGCGTTCTCAAGCTGCCGGATATCGGCACTTAAATCGCCGTTCGTCTGCGGGTCACTGCCCGGCATCGGGCAAAGGCTCACTTTCGGGCAGGCGTTGGGGACAATCACTGGCGTCAGTGCAGGCGGGGCGCTGGTGCAACCGGCGCACAGCATCAGGCAGGTCAGCACCGTACCAGTGGCGAAAATCTTCGTTTTCATTGAGTAACCTCGTAATGGTTTTCTCGCGCTGTGCTTCACGCTTCGCGGCGTTCTCCAGTTCCTGACGCAGTACCACCTGCGCCAGCTCGTTTTTGTCTGCCCTGGAGAGGGCAACATGAAGCTGATTTTTCAGCATGGAGATAGTCGCCTGCTGTTCACTGGCGACGTTGTTCGCCCTGTCCAGTGAGGCGCGCAGTCTGGCGTTTTTATGCTTCGCCAGAAACAGCCCCGCCACCGCCAGCGATAACAACACGACCAGCACAATCATCAGCTTTGACATAATTCTCGCCCCTCAAGACGCTGACGACAGGCTTTACGTATCAGCCGGAAAAACACCGACGCCACAAGGTAAATCAGCGCAGTAAAAATCCACCCGGCAGCGACCAGCGAGATAAACGTCGCCACCATCACCACCAGAGCCGCCGCCCGTCTGCGCCACGGCACCGGCTGCAAAAACAGCGACGTGACAATCTTCACGGCCAGCGATTCAGGCGGCAGCTCCCGCCCGTAGCGTTCCAGCACATACTCAGTGGCATACACGCCGACACCACCGGCAACCACACAGATAACCGTCGCCAGAATCGCCCAGGTGGCGACAAAACTGACGGCCACGCTCTGCGGGTAAATCAGGGACAGTGCCAGCATCAGCGCCAGCGACACGTTCAGCATCAGTGAAAGGAATAATTTCTTCATGGTGTTTACTCCGTTTAAGCCGGTACGCCGCCAGCGGTACGCCAGACGGTGACCAGTTTTTCCAGTGAATGCTCACGCTGACCGTAACCGGCACCCGGCAGGGACGCCCAGATATTGCGACAGCGTGAAATGGCGCGCTCAATGCGTCCCGCCCGGATGTCATCCAGTGCACCGCGTTCGCGGATCAACTGAATGGCGAGTCTGTCCTGTGACAACGAACTGAAATCCGGCAGGGCAAGCTGTTTGCGGTAGTGCGGCCAGAACAGATAAAGCTGCTGATAGCGACCGGAGGCCGTGGATTTTTCACCGCGACGGTTAAACACCTTCGCCGGTCGGCCATGTGCGAACGGGTGGTCACTGTAGTCGGTGAAAATTTCCGGCTTTCCGTCCAGTCCGGTGACTATCACGTCATAGCCCCGGTTTTTCGTCAGCGGATGGTTCGCCGTCCCTTCGGACACGGCCAGCATGTCGAGAAAGGCGGCGATATTCTGATGCGTGTTAATTACCGGCATTACTGTTTCCCCCTGCCCTTAAAGCGGCGCTGAATGGCAATCTCAATCACCTGATAACCGGCGATACCCAGCATGGAGCCGATGCCGCACACCGCAGGCAGTGACAGGTCAGGAAACTGCACCAGAACAACACCGGCAACCATCGAGACAAAACCACCGAGCAACATGCGCCCGATAAACAGACGCGGGGTGATGGGTTCACCACCGGCAAGCACCTTGCCGACAACAATCAGCACCCCAATCATGAAAAGCGACAGGACGCTTTTTTCTTCTGCTGTCATGCGTTACTCCCACAGATTGACAGTTTCAGCCACGGGCGCGGTCTGAACGTCGGGCAGTTCGACGGCGGTGCCGTGTGGCAGCACCGCACCCAGTTCAGCCAGTCCCGGATTTGCGGCGAGCACGGCTTCAACCACGCCCTCAGTGCGCCCGTAATACCGGACACAAATGGCGTCGAGCGTGTCGCCCTGTAGCGCAAAGGTCTTCATCAGATTTGACTCACGATGCAGCGCGGCTTGTCCTGGATACGCGCCACCGCCCAGCGCATATCCCGCCACAGTTCATCAATGGTGCTGTCAATGCTGTCGGCCTTCTTGTCGCCTTTCGCACTGGCATCCACGCCGCGATAACGCTCATAAAGCGACGCGGTCGCCATCGCACACACGGCGCGCTCGTAGTAAAAAACTTTGATGCTTTCACCGTCGATGTCGTCCGCCGGGACGTCCGCCAGACGCGTAAAACCGGCAGCAATTTTCTGTTCGCGGTACTCGTACAGCTCCGCATTCGTTTCAGCCATGCCTGACTTGATGGCCTCACGCAGACGGGCGGGGGCGACGGTCTGCTCAAGGCGCATACGTTCCCGGACGCGCTTCGGGTCGATATCGGGAAAAAAGAACGTGTTTTTAACCCCCGGCCCGTCGCCTGCCGGTTGCGGGATGACCACCGTACCCTCACCGGATACAGGAGCCTCCTTTCGCGGAATAATCAGCGTCATCATGACTACCTCTGAAAAGTCGGGCGGTGGACGCCGGTGCAGTGTCAGGTGATTCACCGTCACTGACCGGCGTGCCGCCCTGGCGCGGGGCGCATTCGGTTGTTAACTGGCTTTCTTTTTCGGGCGTCCACGTTTTGCCGGGGTCACGCTCCGGGTCTTACGCGGGGCGCGGGTGACCGCTTTTGGCTGCGGCTCCGGCTTCGGTTTCAGCTCCCGCTCCAGTCGTTCAATCTCTTTTTTGACGCCTGCCTGACAGTCGAGCTGTGTCGCACGTTGCAGGTGCGCCAGCGCACCTCCGGCATCACCAGCGTCACGCAGAAACAGACCGGTGATTTTGTGCAGCTTTGCGCGCACTTCATCAGGCATGTCAGCCGTGGCGGTCAGTTCGAGGGTGTCCGTCAGCAGGCGGGTGTCCACAGACTCACCGGCAGCGTGAGCGCGCATGGCCGCAAGTGCCACCTCCTCGGTGAACATGTACGGCGGGGTGCGGCGGTGTTTACCCGGCATGGTCAGACCGTACTTCAGGGCATAACGGGCAATCTCCAGCGCACCGGCAATATCGCCGGTATCCAGACGCCACAGCATGACCGTCATCAGAATGTCATCCTGTGCACCTTTGCCCTGCTCCAGCACGCCGTTCACCCACGGCAACCAGAACGGCAGCAGTTCGCGCTTTTTCGCGGCCTTCAGCTCTTTTGAATAAATCGCTTTCAGTGTGCGCTGGTCTGCGGCCAGCTTGACCAGCATCTGCTCATAGACAGTTGCATGTCGCAGCGGGGCGGCTTCCCGCTGCGCGGTCATCGCTGCCGAGACCCGCATCATGTGGCGCTGTGCGGGACTCGTCATCGGTTACGCTCCCGGCTCTGCGGTCGCCTTAGCCGGTGTGGAGAAATCACCGACCTTAATTTTTTCCACCAGACAACCGGCGGCGTAGTCTTCCACCACGTAATCAATGTTCATTGACTCGTAGTTCTCCACGCGGTCGAGTTTCGGGTTTTCCACAATCACGCGGCGATGGCTGTCATCCATGTAGTAGATGGACAGGTTTTCCAGCTTCGTGATGAGCATCGCATCCGCCGGGAAATACGGGACGCGTACCGCCGGCAGGTTACCGATGCGTTTCTGGCTGATGATGACGTCAGCGGCCAGCATTTCGCTGTTGTCCTGCTCCTTGTTAACGATGGGGAAATACTTGTCCGCCAGTAGCTGACGTCCCACAATCACCACAAGGTCAGGGTCTTCCTGATACCACGGTTCAATCAGGTTGTTGGTCGCATCCATCACCAGTGCATCAAGGCTGGCATAATCGCCGCCCTTACCCACGCGGATAACCTCAGAGGTGGTGCGCCCTTCCTCGTCAGTGACCTTGCTCATCACGCGCGCCGGGGCTTCATTGCGGTATTTCTGCAACCAGCCGACCGCCACATCCTGCAACATCGGATTGCTGCTGCGGTCAGAAGTTTCGGCACGCTTCACGCCGTTAAAACCGGCCATGATTAAATCAAGGGACTGGCGTTTGATAATGGCGTTACGGACACGGAGCTGGAAATCCTGATAACGCGCCCACAGGTCAAGCGTTTTGTAGCGGATATAAAAATCGAAGTTAATCTGGTCGCATTCGTACTTGTTTGACACCAGCTTCGAGAAGTCCTTTGGCTGACGCTCGGTGCCACCGGCGGTGTCGGTGGTGCTGGCGATGGAGCCGGTGACACCGATACCAATTTTTTCCCCTTTCATTTCGCTGACCGGCACAATATTGATGCGGGTCAGAAAATCAGAGGACTCCTGCATGGTGTTCATCAGGGTCTGGGTGACCGACGGTTCAACGGTGAACTTTTTCGACACATCACCGGCGTCGATGCCGTTCAGTTCGGCAACACGGGACAGGTAGGCATTAAATTTAAAGCGGGTTTCCTGGCGCATATTTTTTCCTGAAATTAAGGGTTAATCGTGAAGGTTTTCCCGGACTGACTGACGCCGGTCAGCAGTTCGTCATCAGGGCGTCACCGCCACCGCCGGTGGCTTTGCTGCGGCGCTGCTGGGTCAGACTTTCGGTGCTGTCGAGACTGTTTTTCAGGCGGGTGAATGCCTGGCTGGTTTCATCCGCCCTGTCAGTCACTTCCTGCTTAAGTGCAGAAAAGGCGGTTTCCATCTCTGCGAGGCGCTGCTCAGTGGCGCTCAGTTTTTCCTGCACATGTTCAGCGACAGCGGTCACCGCTTCATGCACGTCATTCAGACGGGCGTCATCGCTGGCCTGTTTGCGGCCAAAAATGGATTTCACCTTTTCGGTCAGGGCGGTGAACACGGTTTCAGGCAGGTCTTCAAATTCCAGCTCAACAGGCGTTGCCACTGAAATCAGATTTTCAGGGCTTAATTTGAAGCGGTTCAGGGGGTTGTGTTTTGCCGTGCGGCAGAATTCCAGGTATTCCGTGCCGAGGCTTGCCGGGTCATCGGTGACGGCCAGCCCCACCAGATAACATTTGCCGGTGTTGGCAAAGTTCGGCTGAATTTCCATTGAGGTGTAGACCTTCTGCGCGGCCTTGTTCATCGCGATAAGGTCATCGGTCGGGGTGATTTTCGCAAACAGCGCCCATTTGCCTTTCAGCGCCGAATCATCGTCAATCTTTTCGGCCTTCAGTTCGGCCACATCGCCATAACGCTTAAAAATACCGTCAGGCAGGATGCCGCGCAGATGTTCCAGGTTAATGCGGCAACCATAGACTCGCGGGTCAAAGGTTTCGGCCATTTCCTGAATATCCTGCGCACTGATGACACGCCCGTCACAGGTGTCACCCTCAACGCCGATACGAAAGAATTTTGAGACTTTTTTTGCCATTGTCAGGAGTCCTGAATAGTGATTAGAGGAGTCACATGTCGGCATCAGTTTCCCGACGATACGCATCCTCCGCCATCAGTCCCGGATGGCTTATCACTGACACAACAGCACCTTAGCGAATCGCGGGGCGCGACTCAGTAGCCTTGCCGTGTATTCATCACGGCGAGGTATTCATGACCATCACCACAGACACCACTCTTTTACACGACCCGCGTCGTCAGGCGGCGCTGCTGTACTGGCAGGGGTTTTCCGTGCCGCAGATTGCCGCCATGTTGCAGATGAAACGCCCGACGGTGCAGAGCTGGAAACAGCGCGACGGCTGGGACAGCGTTGCCCCCATCAGCCGTGTCGAAATGAGTCTGGAAGCGCGGCTGACCCAGCTCATCATCAAACCGCAGAAAACCGGCGGTGACTTCAAGGAAATTGACCTGCTGGGACGTCAGATTGAACGACTGGCACGGGTCAACCGTTACAGTCAGACCGGCAACGAGGCAGACCTTAATCCGAACGTCGCTAACCGCAACAAAGGCGGGCGGCGCAAACCGAAAAAGAATTTTTTCAGTGACGAGGCCATCGAAAAGCTGGAGCAGATTTTCTTTGAGCAGTCTTTCGACTATCAGTTGCACTGGTATCGCGCCGGGCTTGAGCACCGCATCCGCGATATCCTGAAATCCCGCCAGATTGGCGCAACGTTTTATTTTTCCCGCGAGGCGCTGCTGCGCGCCCTGAAAACCGGTCATAACCAGATTTTTCTGTCGGCCAGTAAAACGCAGGCGTATGTGTTCCGCGAATACATCATCGCCTTTGCCCGTCTGGTTGACGTTGACCTGACCGGTGACCCGATTGTCCTGGGCAATAACGGCGCAAAACTGATTTTTCTCGGCACCAACTCCAACACCGCGCAGAGCCATAACGGCGACCTGTACGTCGACGAGATTTTCTGGATCCCGAATTTTCAGGTACTGCGTAAGGTGGCATCAGGTATGGCCTCACAGAGCCACCTGCGCTCGACCTATTTCTCCACCCCGTCCACGCTGGCGCACGACGCCTACCCGTTCTGGTCGGGTGAACTGTTCAACCGGGGACGCGCCAGCGCCGCCGAACGCGTGGAAATCGACGTCAGTCATAACGCCCTTGCCGGAGGTCTTCTCTGTGCGGACGGCCAGTGGCGGCAGATTGTCACCATTGAGGACGCGCTGAAAGGCGGCTGCACGCTGTTCGACATTGAGCAGCTCAAACGCGAAAACAGCGCCGACGATTTTAAAAACCTGTTCATGTGTGAATTTGTTGACGACAAGGCGTCGGTGTTCCCGTTCGAGGAGCTGCAACGCTGCATGGTCGACACTCTGGAAGAATGGGAAGACTACGCGCCGTTTGCCGCAAATCCGTTCGGCTCCCGCCCGGTATGGATTGGTTACGACCCGTCACACCGTGGCGACAGCGCCGGATGCGTGGTGCTGGCACCGCCGGTGGTGGCCGGTGGCAAATTCAGGATACTTGAGCGTCACCAGTGGAAAGGCATGGACTTTGCCACCCAGGCTGAATCCATCCGCAAACTCACCGAAAAATACAACGTCGAATACATCGGTATTGATGCCACCGGCCTTGGTGTCGGCGTGTTCCAGCTCGTGCGCTCGTTCTATCCCGCCGCGCGCGACATCCGCTACACGCCGGAAATGAAAACCGCAATGGTGCTCAAGGCAAAAGACGTCATCCGCCGTGGCTGTCTGGAATATGACGTCAGCGCCACCGACATCACCAGCTCGTTTATGGCTATCCGCAAGACCATGACCAGCAGCGGACGCAGCGCCACCTATGAGGCCAGCCGCAGCGAGGAAGCCAGCCACGCCGACCTCGCCTGGGCGACCATGCACGCTCTGTTAAATGAGCCACTCACCGCCGGTATCAGCACTCCGCTGACATCCACCATTCTGGAGTTTTACTGATGAGCAAGAAAAAAGGGAAAACACCGCAACCTGCGGCAAAAAAAATGACCGCCAGCGCCCCGAAAATGGAGGCATTCACCTTTGGTGATCCGGTGCCGGTACTCGACCGCCGTGACATTCTGGATTATGTCGAATGTATCAGTAACGGCAGATGGTATGAACCCCCGGTCAGCTTTACCGGTCTGGCAAAAAGCCTGCGTGCTGCCGTGCATCACAGCTCACCGATTTACGTCAAACGTAATATTCTGGCTTCAACGTTTATCCCGCACCCGTGGCTTTCCCAGCAGGATTTCAGCCGCTTTGTGCTGGATTTTCTGGTGTTCGGTAATGCGTTTCTGGAAAAGCGTTACAGCACTACCGGTAAGGTCATCAGACTGGAAACCTCACCGGCAAAATATACCCGCCGTGGCGTGGAGGAGGATGTTTACTGGTGGGTGCCGTCCTTCAACGAGCCGGCACCTTTCGCGCCCGGCTCCGTGTTTCATCTGCTGGAGCCGGATATTAATCAGGAGCTGTACGGCCTGCCGGAATATCTCAGCGGCCTTAACTCTGCCTGGCTGAATGAGTCGGCCACGCTGTTCCGCCGCAAGTATTACGAAAACGGCGCACATGCCGGATACATCATGTACGTCACCGATGCCGTGCAGGATCGCAACGATATCGAAATGCTTCGCGAAAACATGGTGAAGTCGAAAGGCCGCAACAACTTTAAAAACCTGTTTCTCTATGCCCCACAGGGAAAAGCCGACGGCATTAAAATTATCCCGCTCAGTGAAGTGGCGACGAAGGACGATTTTTTTAATATCAAAAAAGCCAGCGCCGCTGACCTGCTGGACGCGCACCGCATCCCCTTTCAGTTGATGGGCGGCAAGCCGGAGAACGTCGGGTCGCTGGGTGATATTGAGAAAGTGGCTAAGGTCTTTGTCCGCAATGAGCTTATCCCGCTACAGGACAGGATCCGCGAGATAAACGGCTGGCTCGGTCAGGAGGTCATCCGCTTTAAAAACTACTCACTGGACACTGACAACGGCTGAACATCGCCGCCTGCGGGCGGCTTTTTTACATCCCGTCATCACGCCCTCACACGCTCACCACCGCACAAAACACCCCGCAGACACACCAACGCCCCGGCGCACAATCTAAACGCCATCACGACGCGCTCAGACGCTGAAAAAATAAAATCAGCACCACCGCCAGCGCGCAGTGCTTTCCCCGCCTCGCCCGCCCGCTTCATGGGGCGGTTTTAATGCAGTTGCATAGATACTATGGATCCGCACCAGTCCTGACTGCACGCAGCCTGAACGGACATCCCCGACGCATGCAAAAACATTCACTTGTTGCATGCAACGGCTTATTTAATGATAAATCAACTTAAATTTACAAAATCCACAGGTATGGATACTTTGCGAACATGATAGGCTTACGAGAATTATCGTGCCTGTTTTTGAACGGAGAAAGTTATGCAAGGTGAAGTTGATGAACAGCAACCAAATGAGATTATTTCGGAGTTTGGATACTATCCAGTAGAAGTTAACATTGAGACTGAACAATTTTCTTTGCGTACTTTACCCGGTCTTATTGAGAAAGTGGAACGTATTAACAATGATAAAAACGTTGTTAATGGTTGGATATACCCTGGGAATCGAAAGGTATATAACCTTAATGGTGACACATGCACAATGCCTTATAGTTACCGAGTATTCGGCATGCCCAAAACGCACACACTAAAATTAAAAAACACATCCTCGTTAGAAACTCTCAACTTTGTTGTGTGGTGCCTCTCTTTTTTCAAGGGTATAAGATTGACAACCACTGACGCTGGTTTTCTTGATGCAACCACTATCAAGCCCACTAAGTTAACTGACTTTATTCTCATTGGATGCTCTGAAAAAGAAGTAATAGAGCTAGCACTTAACTATATAAAAGACAAACAAAAAGATGATCGCTCCATTAAAAGAATAGCTGCGGTGATACACTCCCTATTCCTATCACATAACCCACTATACCTTTCCTTTGAGAAATTCCAGTATCTTTATATGGCTCTTGATTGCTGTTTTGCTATAGCATGGGATGAAAGGGATAAAGTCATTAAAGAGAAAAAACCATCTCATCAAAATAGAGTATATTGGATGTGCGAAAATTACGGTGTAAAAATCCCGTCATGGGCAACAGATGAATGTAATGTTTCAGTTATACGCAATGATAATTTTCATGAAGCCATTTTTAATGGGCAACCGCTTGGTTTCTCTAGTATCAATGATTGTCAATATGGTAGCGATATATTGCTACAAATGCAGGCTCTGGTATGTCGTCTACTAGCGGCAATACTCTCTGTAAATGATCGTAAATATATCGCATCTACAATCAGCTCGATAGAGTACCATTCATTAAAATTAACTTAATGCTAACGCCTCACTTCGCTCGTTGTTCAACCCCGCCAGCCCTGAAAACAAGTTTCACGACTGGCGGCGTTCTCTATCGTCTGCGTGGTGGTGGCGCAACTCTGGACTGACCGATATAGTTAAACCGCCCGTAATTATCCCGGACTATTTCAGCACACCCGACCAGCTCGTCAGGCGTCAGATTTTCGTTGACCATAATCTGCTGTAGACGGTGAACAATAGCCATCAGCTTGATATTTTTAGTGTTATGTTGCGGTATCTCGCCTGGTATTCCGTGCATTATCCAAGCCACCCGTTTTGCTTTGCACTCTCAATCTGTTCATCTGAATAGTTCCATGCTCCATCCGTGGCAACCATTGCCCCGCCAGACATCCCCGTCTCTGGTTCATACATAACAGCAAGGCCGAGCTGATGCATAATTTCATGATTAATTCTGAATACCAGACCACGCTCACTAAGTTCTTTCCAGTTCACAATCTCATATGCGCTTGTATTAAGCAGCTCAATACTTAGCAAGACATAATCTTCCAGCCAGTCTGACAGGTCAGTAACATCTGTTATCCGGGCTTCAACCTTTCGCCCCGTAAACACACCCTGCACCCATTCATGCAAAATCAGCGTGTCCCCGCGCTCATAATTACGGTCATTTTTCCGAAACTCTGCACGTTTCTTTCCTTCCAGCACAAGGTCGAAATATTTTGCGTGAAGCTTTACCTCGTGAATTTTTGCCATGATGTCCACTCCATTACTGTTGAGAATCCCGGCCACTCATCAGTGACCGGATACGTGAATTTTTTCCCGTCATAATTTACGGTCGCGCCACGCGCCAGCGCCTCAAGTTCCCATCGCTGAGGCCAGATGCCGTTCTGAGCAAGGTCAACACGGATACGGGTAATTTGCATACGCTCCGACCGGGTCAGCCTGGCCGATGGCGCTATTTCATTCGGTTTTAACGGGCTTCCGTTTCTTTGCTGACGGTTTGGTGTTCTCAGGCCGTGTTTTAATGCGCCCCTGAGCGCCCTCACGACCTCCGGGTCATTCCATTCGATAACACCGTCATCAACCAGATTAAGCACTGCTGCGGCGTGCTCAGAAGGTGTGGGAGCCGGTAACGAAGTATCACCACCGGTGAGCTTTCCACAGTTATTGACAGGACTCCGAGGCGCGGCGATGCCGCTTTTTAAAGTTAAAGGCTCAACGACCGGCACTTTCGGAACAATGCGCCAGTCCGTCGTTCTGGTGATATGAATATGACGCGCGCCGAGATGCGGCGCGTAAATGCCGACCACTCTCTCGACTTCTTCCTCGTACTCGTTAACGTCATCCGACGGGCTACGGGCGACCCTGACAGTCTGGCAATCGCGCGGGACATTTGCCCCACCCTGCGCGCTGATATACAACGCAAAATCACCACTGTCTGCGGCAGCGCGAGCAGCCTCGACGCGTTCGTCAAACTCATCAGCAATACTGACGCCGCGAGGCAATTTGCGTAGTTCACGGTAAGCCCCCATTGTCGGCAGTCCAACCGTTTTAAATTGCGGGATGCGCCACGTTGACGCCCATGCGGTAACAGCCGCGGCAGTATCTTTAAGCGGCTTACCGGTATCGTTATCGAGCTGACCATCTAGTGCATAGCCGTCGATATTTTTTGAAATGTATTTCGCGATATATCCCGCAGCACCGCCCCGGTTAAGGTGCTTTGCCTGAAAACGGTTTCGCGCGGCTCCTCTTTCGTCGCCATCCTCTTTGAGCGCATAGCGACGCATGATTTCGATAATCTGGTTACGCTGGCGTGGATTACAAAAAAGCATCATATGCCAGTGCGGCGTTCCGTCGTGGTGTGGCTCGACGACACGCAAACCGTAGACCTGTAAATCATTATCCTTGAATGCCGTGCGCATCAGGCTCCAGATGCGGCAGAGATAACGCTGCGCATCCTTTGGATTAAATGCCTCATCGTTCCAGCCGTGATTAAGCTTAACGGTTTTACTTTCGCCTTTTCTGACCTGACGAGTCGGGTGATACTTTGACGGCGCGGTCAGCGTGATAAACATCCCCACATCACCCTCTGCGGCGGCGTAACGCTCAATACCGGCAATGGTGTTCATCAGCTCCATCCGGCGAATTTCAGGATTAGAAATACTGCCCATCACCTTACTGATAAGGTCGATGCGCTCGCCGGTTTCCCTGTTTTCAAGGTCACACGATTTAAGAAATTCCAGATTTGCCTGGCGGCGCGCACGCACATCACGAATGGCGTGTTTACTGGCATAAGGAGAACGGTCTTTATTGACCTCCCCGACAGCAATCAGTAACGCCTCATGCCAGCGCATACGCTGGCCTTTAAGCTGATGAGTCCACCACTCATCGTTAAACAGACGGGCAATGGCAGAATATGCCTGCCTCGTGGTCATCTGTCCTTTACGGTATTTTTTCCAGTAGAGAGGGGAAATATTGAAAGCACGTGCAGCGCCAGCAACATGACCATACAGATGCGCCTGCGCCTCATCTGTAAACAGCGATTCTTTCTCGCCATGTGCATCAACCCATGCATCGCAGAGTTCCTCATACATCATGAAAAGCTGCGATGAGATACGGGCGGCAAACTTTTTCAGCTCCTTGTCATTCATCCCCGGCAGACGCGCATAATGGTCACGCTCTGCCAGAAACAGCAACGACGCGTCGGTATTCATTTCATGGCGCTGATTCACGCGCTCAATACGCGGCCATAAACGGCGCTGAAAAGTGGATGTGAGGAAATAAAACCCGTGCACCGGGCTTTTATTGCGCCGGATGTAGTCATAGCGTGAAGTAAACAGCGAGCGCAAAAAGTAAGGCAGGCGATTAATCGTGGATAAAACACCTTGCACCTGACGCATCTCGTCACGTGTAAGGGGTCTTTCGCGCCCGACGGCCTCGCGTGGCGCGTTCCATGCATAAGCACCGGTAAACGTCTCACCGGTGCCTGCGGCAAATACTGACGGAGGGACAAAACGCCCGGAGGCTTTAACGGCCATATGAGCCAAAAGCCTCTGAACAACGCTTGCTGAGTTGCTCAACCTGCGCGTTTAAATCAGCAAAAGACTTTGCGCTTCCGGTCAGAATATCGTGATGCATCAGGCCGGAAACGAGCTGGCTTAATTTCGGGTAATAACCAACCACCGCCAGCCATTCCTGACCGGCGTTTTTACCGCTTTCAGCTCTCTTTTTCTCGTGGAGAATAAACTGAAAGCTGTCACTGGTAACGACATAACGTTCGCCAATTTCAATACGAATACTCATGCCGTTCTCCGGTAATGTTTGTTTTTTGCTTCAAAGACTGACTGGCAGGAAACACAACGCGTGGCTGACGGATAAGCCGCACGACGGGCAGCAGGTATTGGCGCGTCACACTCTTCGCAAACCAGCGCAGAAACACCGCAATGCTTTACCCTTGCCGCGTTAATCTGGCGCTCCAGTAATTCAGCCTGTTGTTCCTGAATAAAATCTACGTTGTCCGGCATTACCAGCTCCTTTTGTCGTTAAGTTTTTTAAATTCATCAGCGCAATAGCTGGCAATTTCTGTCGTTAATTTTGTCAGTTCATCCACTGAGGAAATTTGCTTGTGGAATACAGCGCGTTTAACAAGTAAATTGACCACATCAGACAGGAGATTTAATTCGTTCTGATAAATCGCGATAACAGACTCAGTTATTTCGCGTTTTTCTTTATCAAGGCAAATTTGAATAAGAGACAAATCGCCATTTTTCATAACGGCGATTTTTAAGGCGTTATTCAGTAATACAACTGAATGAGAACAGGACATCAAAGCACCTCCCCGCGAGACAATCCGATATTGTGAAATTTTTCCGACTCTTGACTGAGCAGCTCGACTATCTCCACGCGGGATAACTCCGCCTTTGTGATATGGCGAATCATGGCGTCAAGATGAGAAGAAAAGCGTGTCGCTGCGTCGGCCTGTGCTTCGGCTCTGGCCTGTTGCAGCAGTAATGCGTATTTACCGCACTTGTTTTCAGAAACTGTATGCATGACTTTCTCCAGGCAAAAAGAAGCCCCGCACGATTAAGTACGTTAAAAACTCTGGTTAATTATTTAATGCAGATATTGCTCTGGTTTTACCGACGTCAGAATTGTCGGTGCATACTCAAACAGGCTGAATAATTCACGTAATGCACGGAATAAAGCATCACGCCAGTAACATGATTCTTCATTAATTCGCCAGTATGGCTGGTTGAATTCTTTTTCAGTCAATCCGGCATGCATAAATAAAGTACGACGCTGACTGACTGTTAAAAAACTAATATATGCATACTCACTTGCGCCAACCTGACGGCGTTTTGAGAATGCCCCACGCAATTCATCAATTGCGCAAACCAGCCGTTCACGTTCGACGTCGTTCATTTCTTCAAAACGCATCGTTGCGTGACGCTGTTTTAACTGCGCATGGAAGCAAACCGTTAGCCGTTCGCGTTCCATCATCTGATTATAATAATCGCATGTCTCCTGCCAGCGAGGGACGGCCAGATGCTTACCAATTATCCGGCGCATAGCTGCTGGCTGTTTTTCAACGAGATTGAGCGTCATCACTGTCATTTCCAGACCCTCCGGCTTTTCAGAAAGGTCAGAGCCTTTTTTAACGGACTCTGTTTTTTGGTGCGGATAATGATTCCCTTGCGTCCCTTCCCGTGGGTGATGGTGAAGTCAATCGCCCTGGGGCTTTCGTTACGCAATAACTGAGCAATACAACGAGGCTCATTCATCCTTTCCACCTTAAGCCGCACGGCCATGTCTTGATTTGCTGTAACTAATGCGATTTTTCCAGTCATGCCATTCGGTTGGAGCTTCTTCGACCAGTTGTGCCGCATACTTATCCCACTCACGACGATTTACCCATAATTCAGCTTTCCCTCTTGGTTTTAATGGGTCTGTCATGTAGAAGGCTGGCAGCTTTCCTGCTTTAGCCATTTCAGCCACCGCGCGTGGTGTCTTACCGATGTAAAGAGCAAACCCTTCTTTCGACAGCAAATCAGATGGGCGCTCTGAAATCTGAATGCTTTTACGTTTGGCTTCGTTTTCGAAACTTGCCTCATCGCTAGTTGGACAAGAAATTTCTACATTTGTCGTCACTTTGCTATCCTCCATAAGATTTGCGATTCACCAACTGGAGCCATCTAGAGCCTTTTTGAGTGAATCACAAATTGCCAAGTAGCAATATAATTGGAGATTAGCAAAATTATGTCAAGTAAACAAAGTGAGAAACTAAAGCTCATCCGTGAATCCGAACGCCTTAAAACTAAGGAACTTGCTGAATTAATTGGAATTAATTACTACACATATCATGGATATGAATCAGGAAAATCAAAAATGCCTATGGAAGCAGGTATGAAGCTGTTTAAGCATCCACGCTTTCGCAAGTATCGTGACTGGTTCATGTTTGATGAAACAGATCCAGCAGCTGGACAAATAGCCCCGGCTCTCGCACACATTGGGCAAGACTCAACAACCTTGCACCACTCAGACCAGAAGACTGGCTGACGATTTATTCAGCATATGTGTGTAGTAAATGTACGAAAGAAAATTGCATTAATTTTCAAGTAGTAGAAGTAAACAGCGTCATCGGAGGGCTTTATGTCTATTAAAAAGCTCGATGATGGTCGTTATGAAGTGGACGTCAGACCGCAGGGTGCAGATGGAAAACGTATCAGGCGGAAATTTAAAACTAAAGGTGAAGCTCAGGCATTCGAACGTCATGTACTGGTTAACTACCACAACAAAGAGTGGTTGGAGAAACCAGCCGACCGCCGAACTCTTACAGAGTTGTTAGGTAGATGGTGGATATATCACGGAAAATCACATGAGCGTGGAGATATTGAACGGGGGCGTTTAACGACAATAATCGCCAAATTTGCAGAAATGGGAGTGTCCAGAGCTGACCAGCTAACAAAGAAAACGATAACTGATTATCGCGTTGTAATGATGAACGATGGTCTAAAACCAGCCAGCGTAAATCGACATCTGGCAATAATGAGCGGGATGTTCACCAAGTTAATTGACGCCGGTGAATACCACTCCCACAACCCGTTCCGTGAGATTAAACGGTTACGTGAAGCTGTTACGGAAATGGCTTTTTTGTCCAGTGAAGAGATTACGCGGCTGTTATCCATGCTTGATGGTGATGAATTAAATGCAACTCTGGTCTGCCTTTCTACTGGTGGACGCTGGAGTGAAGTGTCTAATTTAAAAGCTGAACACATCATTAACCAGATGGTTACGTTTATGAAAACTAAAAACGGAAAACGCAGGACAATTCCCGTTTCGCAGGACCTGATTAAACGGATCAAGACCAAAAATTCAGGCAGGCTTTTTAATGCCAGTTACTACAAAGTGCGTAACGCTCTCAGGGAAGTAAAACCCGATTTACCTGACGGACAAGCAGTACATGTTTTGAGGCATACATTTGCCACACATTTTATAATGAATGGAGGTAACATAATCACATTGCAGCGCATCCTGGGTCATTCTAACATTCAGCAAACTATGACCTACGCACACTTTGCACCGGATTTCTTACAAGATGCTGTGACTCTTAACCCGGTGTCAGGAATGTCCATAATGCGTCCATAAACCAGAGTTAACTAGAGCCAATTGAAGCGATATGAGTAATTTAACTAATTGTAATACAACAGAAAATACCGCTACGGCGGGGGCTACCAAGTCAGTTATTGGTCGCATTCACTCCTTTGAATCCTGTGGAACCGTAGACGGCCCGGGTATTCGCTTTATCACCTTTTTCCAGGGCTGCCTGATGCGCTGCCTGTATTGTCATAACCGCGACACCTGGGACACGCATGGCGGTAAAGAAGTTACCGTTGAAGATTTAATGAAAGAGGTGGTGACCTATCGCCACTTTATGAACGCTTCCGGCGGCGGCGTTACCGCATCCGGCGGTGAAGCAATCCTGCAAGCTGAGTTTGTTCGTGACTGGTTCCGCGCCTGCAAAAAAGAAGGCATTCATACCTGTCTGGACACCAACGGTTTTGTTCGTCGTTACGATCCGGTGATTGATGAACTGCTGGAAGTAACCGACCTGGTAATGCTCGATCTCAAACAGATGAACGACGAGATCCACCAAAATCTGGTTGGAGTTTCCAACCACCGCACGCTGGAGTTCGCTAAATATCTGGCGAACAAAAATGTGAAGGTGTGGATCCGCTATGTTGTTGTCCCAGGCTGGTCTGACGATGACGATTCAGCGCATCGCCTTGGTGAATTTACCCGTGATATGGGCAACGTTGAGAAAATCGAGCTCCTCCCCTACCACGAACTGGGCAAACACAAATGGGTGGCAATGGGTGAAGAATACAAACTCGATGGTGTTAAACCACCGAAGAAAGAGACCATGGAACGCGTGAAAGGCATTCTTGAGCAGTACGGTCATAAGGTCATGTTCTAATTTCCCCGTAAAGCGGCAACTTTATTGAGTTGCCGCTTTTTTGTGCACAGAAAAGCAGAGTGTGAAACAGTAAGTTCACACTCTGCTTGAATTCATTTACACGTG
>OATB01000410.1_pt1 | contig 33416 bp, 29 predicted proteins | sample 1494941 | NCBI WGS metagenome assembly OATB01 (sample SAMEA2579931, study PRJEB22360) | human gut metagenome | reverse complement strand
TACTCTTAATAAAAAAAAGACGGTGCAGCTGCTGGCAGCTGCCATGCTCTTATACATCGCCTGGCGTTTTCTGCCAAAACTGTTTAGCGGAGGTATTACAGAAGCTTTTCTGTGGCTTAAGACGGCTCTTTTCCAACAGCAGAATATTATCGATTTTCTGCTGTTAAATGTAACGGATTCGGTGAATGGCGTACTGTGGTATATTCCGGCAGCATTATATGTCTATCTGTTGTTTGGAATTCTGGTAAAGTTACGCGTTAGCAAAAAGGCCCTTTATATTTCGGCAATCATTTTATTGATTGTAAATCTATCTCTCTGTGAGTTGGGAAGCGTGTTAGGATTTGGCATCCACTTGAAATGGTATCGGAATTTTCTGCTTACCGGGTTTCCGTTTTTTATGCTTGGACATTATCTGCATAAGAAGGAAAAAGAAATACAGCTGTTAAGTAATAAAAACATACCGGTCCTGATTGCGGTGCTGGGTGGGGGAATGGTCATCCTGGAAAGCATTTTCGTGGGAAATGCTTTGTTATATGCAGGAAATGTGGTTTTTATGATCGGACTTTATCTGTATGCCATACAAAACAGCCAGAGTAAAAAAGGGACGGTCATTGAGCAGATTGGTTCGAAACTCTATCTGTATATCTACATCAGCCAGATTGCGGTAATCGAGGTGGTGGGAAAAATTGCAGAACGGATTCCGTTTTTTGAAGGAACTCCGGGACTTTATATAAAACCGGTACTGGTGCTGGTACTCGTAGTTTTGTTTTCTGCTTCCTTATATTGGGTGCCTAAAAAAATAAGAGGACAGGAGGTTTTTCCATGACAGATATCCATGTACATATTTTACCCGGGCTGGATGACGGACCGGAGACGGTAGAAGAGAGCATTGAAATGATATGTATGGCGTACGAAAATGGCACCGATCGGATTTTTGCAGCCAGCCATGGAAACTACTATCCTTATACGCCAAATGAATACTGGGAAGCTTTTGAACATCTGCAGCGCAGGCTTATGGGATATCAGATACCCGTAGAACTATATCCTGGAATGGAATTGTATTACGATGAACATCTGTGTGAAAAGCTGGAGCGTAGGGAAGTGGTCACGATGAATCGGGGCAGTTATATACTCCTGGAGTTTGACTTTGAAGAATCCCCACAGCAAGTTCTCCAGGCAGTCAGCCAGATGCAGGAAAAGGGTTACCGGGTGATTCTGGCACATCCGGAGCGGTATTATTTTATGCAGGACAATCCGGAGTTTATATATGATTTAATCCAACGGGATTGCGCAATGCAGATAAACAAAGGAAGTATCTTTGGTGAGTTTGGGACAGGTGCTGGCAGGCTGGCATATGCTATGCTGCGTTCCAATCTTGTACAGATGGTTGCATCAGATGCACACGGTTATGAGGGAAGAACAATTTCCATGGAGCGGATTTCCAGGTTTTTAAGAAAAGAATTTTCTAAAGAGTATGCAGAATTATTACTGAAGGAAAATCCAGACCGTGTCATACACAATGAAGAAATACTGACTTTTGTTCCGCATCATTTAGCGTTGGTATAGTACAGAAAGAGGAGATTCATATTATGAAGTGGATAAAAAGATTCATTATATCAGCTTTTATCATTTCACTGGGGGTGGGCGTATATGAGGCATATCAGATGCAGCAGAAGCGGGATATCACCGGCCCAAAGCTTATTTGTGAGAATGAGAAGATTTCAGCATCCATTGAGGCTGGGAACGAAGAACTGATGAAAGGAATAAAAGCGATCGATGAACAGGATGGGGATGTAACGGATTCCCTGCTGATTGAGAGCATAGAAAAAAATCCGTCAGGTGCAGCTAATGAATTTATGATTTCCTACGCTGCATTTGACCATTCCAATAATATCGGGGCTGTAACAAGAAAATTACATTATACGGATTATCACAGCCCGAGATTTTCCATCAGCAGCCCGCTCCGGTTTTCCAAAAATGAGGACATAACCCTGGTTCAGTATGTAAAAGCGGATGACTGCCTGGATGGTGATATCAGTCCCTTCATAAAAATTGATGGTGAAGATAAATTTGATGAAGACCCAAAAGAGGGCATTTATGACTGTACGCTGCAGGTGACAAACAGCGTTGGAGACACCGCATCCCTGCCAGTGAAAGTGGAAATCTATGATGACAGCTATGAAGAAAGGAACTTTGTTCCGAAGATTATGTTAAAGCAGTACGTCCTCTATCTTTCCAAAGGCGATGCCTTTGAACCCACGGACTATCTGGATTATGTATATGATCAGATGACACTTAGCATTGATTATGGTCCTATGGTCAGCATAAAAGAAAATGGGAAAAAGAGAGAGGTCACAGAGGCGGAAGCAAAAGAGAAATCCGGAAAATGGATTAACATCTCCCGGATAAAATATTCATCCGATGTGGATACCGAAAAAAAAGGCAATTACTCTGTCGTATATACATATACCACAGACAGCCGGGAGTATACCTGCAATGCAGAGCTTCTGGTGGTAGTAGAATAGGAGGCAATTATGGATTATGACAATCGTCAGGAGGAAATAAAAGAATCCGGAATTGATTATATATCGATAGGGCGGACATTGCTTAAAAATATTCCATACATACTGATGCTGGCATTTGCCGTTGGAGTTTGTTTTTTTGGAATTTGGAACCGGCTCAGACCGAACGAGTATGTATCTAAAATGAACATGGTTGTAATATCCAGGGATAATACACTCAGTTCCTTAGGAGAATACAACATTGACAACGTGGTGGGAAGGTGTGTCAGCTCTCTGAACAGTGATGTCCTGGGAAGCCGTGTACGGGAGGAACTGGGCAGCAGCAGGCTTCCGGGTACAATTCATGCTCAGAGTGTGGAAGGTTCCAATATGATTCTGCTGGAAACCAGGGCATTCACTGCGGAAGATTCATTCCGGATGATGTCGGCTGCTTTAAAAAATTATGCCAAGGTCTCTTCCTACCTGACAGGAGGCTATCTCATGGAGAAAATCGGTTCTCCGCTGGCATCTAAAATTACCTGTGAGTCAAATAATGCCATGGGACTTTCTATTACCATTTTTATCCTGGTTGCCATTATAGAAATGAGCATGATGAGTATTGCCAATATTTTAAGCGGGAAAATTCAGAATGCCATGCAGGCAAAGAAACTGATTGATGCTGATTTTCTCGGAGAAATACACTTTGAAAATAAATATGCCAAAAAGAGCATTTTATTATCGAATCCGACTGTCAGCTTTACATATTCAGAGGAGATGAGCAAAACGGCTACGATGCTTCTGCGCAAGCTGGAAAAGAGCAGGGACAAAACGTTTATGGTTACCAGTGTTATGGAGAATGAAGGGAAATCTACGATAGCAGCGAATCTTGCACTTAAGCTGGCATCCAGGGGGAAAAAAGTACTTCTTATTGATGCGGATATGAAGAAACCGGCGTTGTACCGTATTTTGGACCGGGAGATCCCCAAAGAAAGGGATATAAACGCCTATCTGGAAGGAAAAGCTTCTTACGAAGATATCATTTTCCGGGACAAAAATGGGATGATAAACTATTGTTTTTCCACAAAAACAATTATGGAGAGTGATATTCTTCTGAAAAGTGATAAAGCAAAAGAATTGCTCACAAGAGCAGAAGAGGAGATGGACTACATTATACTGGATGTGCCTCCGGCGGGAATTATCAGGGATGTGGAGGTTCTGGCGTCCGTCATTCCCCAGACTATTCTGGTGATCCGGCAGAACATGGCAAGGGCAAGAAATATTAATGACATCATTGATTTGTTAGAACGTGGCGGAACGGAGGTTGCTGGGTTTGTATTAAATGCAGTTTGTTCCAGAGTTGTCGGCAAGGCAGGAGCAAAGGTATACGGATATAAGAAATATTATGGAAGATATGACAGAGGTCCCGGAAATAACCATGACGTGAAGGTGAGGAGTTAACATGCAGTTATACAATGACAAAATAGACATCATATATGATGATGAGAAAGTCCTGGATATAAGAAATTTTATAGATAATATGCTGAATGGCTTAAAGAGATATAAAATCCAGCTTCTTCTTCTCTTTCTTATTATATCTTGCGGCATATATGCAGGAAAGTCATGGAAGTATACTCCATTATACCAGGCTAAGCTGACATATGTGGTGACGAAGACAGGAGATGCGGGAACAGATGTTGTGATTACCGGGCGTCTCAGCCAATCATTTCCGGATATTCTGTCTAATACCGGATTAGCAGCGGATATGAAACAATACATGCAGATGAAGGAAGAGGATAAGCTTCCTGGAAGTATCCGGATATATAATACAAGCTCTTCTAATATGCTAAGTGTTGCCATAACCTCCGGGGATTATCATCAGGCAAATGCAATGATGGATGCTTTCCAGGAAACGTATCCCGGGTATGCATCCAAAAATGTTGGAACGGTAGAGTTAAGTGTCATTGATTATACCCAGGCTTCTGACAAAGCAATAAATCCATATTCCCAGATTAAGTATGTTTTATTGGGAATTATTTGCGGAGGCTGCTGTGTTTTTCTAATACTTGTGATTTATGCACTGACTAGAAAAACAATTCGCAGGGAGTCAGATATGAAGAAGATTGTGAATCTGGACTGTCTCGCCTATATTCCCAAAGTGAAGGAAAAAAAGCGAACCAAAAAAGAAGTACGCCATATTTTAATTTCCGATAAGAGGGTTTCCTATGATTTCCGTCAGGCTGTCCGTACCATACAATCCCGGACGGCAAAGCACCTGAAGGAGGAGGAGGCAAAAACTCTTCTGATCACCAGTTCTTTGCCCAGTGAGGGGAAGACAACGTTTGCCGTGAATCTGGCACAGGCGATGTCAGATGAAGGAAAAAGTGTAATTCTGGTGGACTGTGACCTGAGGCATCCTTCCATCGGCATGATGCTGGGATTAGAGAACAGCACAGAAGGTTTGCCGGAAGTCCTGGATCAAAAACTGGAATTAGACCAGGCGATTCAAAAATACAGGGACAATATTATGGTTTTGTGCGGAGGAAAAGCCAGGGAAGACACAACGAAGTTACTGTCTAATCCCCGCTTAAAGGACATTCTGGATGCCCTTAGCAGCAAATATGACTATGTTGTAATCGATACGCCTCCGGTTTCCTTTTTTACCGATGCAGCTATTATATCGGAGTATGCTGATGCAGGAATTTATCTGGTGAGACAGGATTATGTAGAGGCACGCTACGTGCGGGAGGGCATGGAAATGCTTGCCGGTACAGAACTCAAACTGGTGGGGTATGTATTAAATTACGTGGAAGCAGGATTTTTAAAATACGGATATCACAACTATTATTACGGAAAATCTTATCGTTATTATAAACAGAGTGTATCGGATTCGGAAGGTTAGGATGCCATGAAAGCTATTATTAATTTCAGTAAAGTGCTGGAGACTATGTCAGGTGAATTAGAAAAAGTTCCATTTTCATTCTTGATTACTGTATTTGCAGCGGTCTTACTGTGTATCATTGTTTACTTTGCCATTGCCCGTATACATACCTGTGATTCGGTTAAAAAAAGCGTTCGGAATATTTCCGTGATCAGCATGCTGCTATTGTATCTGGGAATCATACTCAGCATTACTTTTTTTACCAGAACCCCCATGGAGGAAGCGAAAGTAAATCTGAAGCTTTTTGATGAAGTTTTTCGTGCCGGTTATCTAAACCGTGCAGTTGTCCGATTAATAAGTAATTTCCTTTTATTTGTACCGGTGGGCATGTTTATTCAGCTGGTACGTATGGAAGGAAAGAAAAAATACCTTTTATTGCTGGTGATTCCTCTGTGCAGCCTTTTTATTGAAACCGTGCAGCTGAAAACCAGGACGGGAGTATTTGATATAGATGATCTCTTCTGTAATACTCTGGGTGGATTTATGGGTTATGGACTGGAGATGTTCTACCGCTATGGATTTTCAAAAGGCAGAAAGGTGAAAATATTTATCCGGATCCTGCTTGTGTGCTTTACATTATGTGTATTCACCGGGATGGGCGGATTTGGTGCCTATCATGTATACCGGGTGATGGGCAAGAACAGCCTGATGGAGAAGAATACTTCAGCCAGGGCACCCACACTGGAAAATGAAGATTCCAATGGGGATGGCAGTATAAGTGAAAATAATAATAAAAGTAATACTAAAAATGATAGTAAAAATAGCAGTGATGAGGAAGCGTATGATCCGTCCTTGTATTACCATGATGGAAAAGCCTACCGCTATGAGGAAAATATAATCAATATCTTATGCATGGGTATTGACAAGCGCACACAGGAGATTGAAACCGTTCCGGAGGTATCCGGCAAAGGCGGACAGGCAGATGCTATTTTTCTGATATCTCTGAATCCAGATACCAGAGAGATGAAAATATTCGGTATTTCCAGGGATACCATGACAGCAATTAAAAATTATGATTATGAAGGAAACTATCTGGGGGAAGAGGAGAATCACTTAGCCCTTGCCTATGCATATGGAGATGGTTCCGATAAGAGCTGTGAAATGATGAAAGAAGCGGTATCAAAATTAATGTATAACCTGCCAATTCACGGATATGCTGCGATTAATCTGGAGGCAGTATCAAAACTAAATGATGCAGTTGATGGCGTAACTGTCACCATACCGGAGGATATGACCTATGATGACCCGGCGTTTTTAAAGGGGGCGAAAATCACCCTGACCGGAGAGCAGGCGATGAAATTTATCCAAAGGCGGGATATCACCAAAAGCGGCGGTAACGGAATGCGTATGCAGAGACAAAAAACATATGTATTGTCCTTTTTAAATGCAGCCAAAGAAAAGATCCGTAAAGATCCGGCATTACCAATCCAACTTTATCAGGAACTGTCAAAAAATATGGTGACGAACCTTGGGCTTGACCATGCCGTATATTTAGCGACTCTGATGCTGGACACGGATTTTAGTGGTGACGATATTCAGATGCTTCCAGGAACAACAAAAAAGGGGACTTATTATGAAGAATTTCATGTTGACCAGGATCAGTTATATGACCTGATCCTAAATAATTTTTATAAAGAGGTTGAAACCGGAACAAAAGACAGCGGTGGTGATGGAAGTTGAATAAAAAGAAGAAAGCTGCGGGGAAATGGATCCTGGTGGGAATCACAGCATTTTTACTGGCTGGGATATGCATCTGTTTTGTGATAAACAGGGAAATGCAGAAGCTGGCTGCCGCAAAACTCTATGAACAGTCTGGGGTATCCGATAATACTGCCGGGGAGATGCCTGAAAGCCAGGGTGAGAGGGATTCCCATAAGTCTGATACCAGAGATGCATCATCCACGGAAAAATCAACTGACCAGAATACAAAAAATAAAACAGATCAGCAAAAAAACCAGCAGACAGTCCAGTCGGCAGATCTTCCGGTCAATATTACAGAGCTTCAGAAAGAGATGCCGGATGTCTATGCATGGATAGAAATCCCGGGGACAAAAGTCAATTATCCGGTAGTTCAGCGGGAAGGCGATAACCTCTATTATCTGGACAAGATGCCGGACGGCAGTACCAATATAGAGGGATCTGTTTTCAGTGAAGATTACAACCGCAGAGATTTTACAGATCCGGTCACGGTATTATATGGGCATAACATGAAAAATGGGGACATGTTTGGTGAATTGCATCTATTTGAAGATAAGAGCTTCTTTGATGCAAACCGGGAGATTTTCATTTATTTGAAAGACAGAAAGCTGGCTTACCGGATATTTGCGGCAGTGTTATTTGATGACCGCCATATCATGAAAAGTTATGATTTCTCAGGTAAAGATTCTTTCTTACCATTTATAAAAGAAATCAGGAATATCCGGGATATGAGAAGTAACGTTGACGAAGATCTTTCGATTCTTCCATCCGATAAAATTCTTACGCTTTCAACCTGCCATGGGATGGGAGGCAATTACAGATACCTGGTTCTCGGGGTGCTTAAGGATAGTTAAAATCGATACATCAGTGTCAGCAGGTGTACAGATATGAAAGGATATAGAAATGAAAAGAACAGTTAAAACCATAGCAGCCTGGTTATTTGCCATCGCGATCTCTTTTTGCTTTGTTAATTTATTTATATTTATATATTTTCATCAACCCGGGTGGATTAGCAGGTCAGAAGCAGCTACCAATGCAATCTGGAATCCGGGTTCTAGTTATTCCAATGCGCTGGAAGGCTTTGGCGCGGGAAAAATAGACGAAAACGGATATATCAACCAGTACCCCCTTGCGGAGGATAATTATATCCTGGTAATGGGTTCTTCCCATACACAGGGGAAGGAAGTCCCGATTGACGAGAGATATACAGAACTGGTGAATCGGAAGATTACAGCAGAACCAAAAGAGTATATCTATAATATTGGTGCGGATGGCCACTATCTGCCGGATCTTTTGAAACATTTTTCAGCGGCAGTGAAAGAGTTTCCCAAGGCGAAAGGGGTTGTACTTGAGGTCTTTCAATCCGACTGTGTCAGTAATACATTGGAAAGCTGTCTGAAACAGGTTCCTTATAATCCGGAGCAGGATGGTTCGGTGATAGCAGATAAAATATCCGGAATACAGAAGCTTGCAATGACGGTGAAAGAGAATATGCCCCTGCTGAACTTGTTGCAGCAGAAGCAGTTTGCAGACTTTAAGATTGATTTTAGTGGTGCATTTGGGATAGGTAAGTCGGATTTACAGGAACAGGAAATTGATGAGCAGGATGTGGAATCAGATGTCCGGGAGCAGGGAATTGAGGGGCAGGATGCGCAGGGATCAAATGTCCGGGAACAGGAAATTGAGGAGCAGGATGTGCAGGATCTTCCGGGCGGGGAATCCGGTATGGAGCGCTATCAGGAGCTTTTGGATCAGGTATTTACAACAATGAAGAAGGAATATCAGGGAAAGATCTTTATCTTATATCATCCCATTGTAAAAATAAGCGGTGATCAACTGGAAATAACCTATGACGATTCTTACCAGTATTTTCAGCAGGTATGTAAAAATCAGGATATCCAGATTATTGATACCGGAGCTGCATTTCAGGATTGCTATGACAAGCAGTATGGTGTCCCCTATGGATTTGGCAACACCTCTATGGGAGAAGGGCATCTGAACAGGACAGGACATCGGATTCTTGCAGATGAATTGTACGATGCACTGTGTAATGCAAATCTGATTTCTTGTGAGGATAATTAATTATGGTATTTATTTCAATTCAGTTTTTGATTTTATTCTGTATAACGGTCATTTTATTAATGATTACCCATGATAAGCAGCAGCATAACCGCATTCTGCTGGTCAGCAGTTACATATTCTTTGCCTATCTGGATATAAGGTTTTTGCTGCTTTTAATTGCACAGACTTATGCGGCTTATCTGGCAGGCAGAAATATTGCAAAGGAAAATAAAAATCCGTCTAAACGAAAAAGGATTTTCGTGGCATTCATTGCGTTCATGCTGATTATACTGGGCTTTTTTAAGTATTATCATTTTTTTACGGAGTCTTTTCTGGAATTCTTACAGATTAGAAGCAATGTTCAGCTATGGAAGATAGCAATGCCTCTTGGAATTTCCTTTTATACCTTTCAGGCGATCAGCTATGTGGCAGATATATATAAAGAGGAATTAGAGCCTGCCGAATTCTTGCCGGTGGCACTGTTAATCGGCTTGTTTCCCAAGATTTCAACGGGACCTATTGTGAACAACAAGATGTTCCTTGGGCAGATTAACGAAAAAAGACAGATTACAAAAGCTAATGCAGAAGCAGGATTTCAGATTATTCTGTCTGGAATATTTAAAAAGTGTGTGATTGCGGACCGGTTGTCTGTATGTGTGGATGCAGTTTTTCAGGCACCGGCTGCCTACAGTGCCCTCTCCATCATTTTTGCGGTCATCTCGTATTCCATTCAGATATATTGTGATTTTTCCGGTTATTCTGATATGGCTATCGGAATTGCAAAAATATTGGGATTTGACATTCCGCCTAACTTTAATATTCCGTATATTTCGAAAAATGTATCAGAGTTTTGGAAGCGCTGGCATATCAGCCTGTCTACCTGGCTGATGCAGTACCTATATTTTCCGCTGGGCGGAAATCGAAAGGGCAGATGGAGGACTTATTTCAATCTGATTATCACTATGACTCTGGGCGGCCTCTGGCATGGAGCGAACTGGACTTATATTGTGTGGGGACTGCTCAATGGATTCGCATTGGTACTGCACAAAAATTACCGGTCCATTAAGAAGAAACATCCTGTTACGATTAAAAATAGAGGGATACAGGGGGTATGTTCTTTCATATCCTGTCTGCTCACTTATATTTTCGTCTGTATTTGCTGGATATTTTTCCGGGCAGATTCCGTGGAACAGGCAGTCATGATATTGGGCAGAATTGTCTTCTGGAAATCAGGGATCGATTATATTTACATATATACGGTAATATTTGCTCTGATTGTTATCATTGCAATGCTGATTGCTAAATTTAAAAATGGCGGTAATGGGTTTTATAAGCTGTTTAACATGGATAAGTTTTCATCAAAAGTGATCATATGTATCTTTATTTGGATCCTGTTAAGCTTGTTTTATCCGGGAAATACAGCATTTATTTATTCCCAGTATTAATTAAGCGGGAACCTTGTGTTATCTGCCTGCCATAGATAACGATGATTTATATCTGTGGCAGTTTTAGATAAATAGAAAGCGTTTTATACGTTTCAGGAGAGGAGGAGTGAAATTTATTGTGGGAAGGAATTATTGGAAATGGAAAGAAGAAGCAAAATAATTTTATTGAGGAGGATTTGGATATGAAGCTAAAAGTGGCGGCCATTCTATCGGTATGTGTGATGTTGATGACCGGAATGCAGGTAAATGCCAGCGGTATTATACACAGTGTCTCAACAGGAACAGGTGGAATTGTAAGTGCAAGCCCTGCCAGAGGTTCTGCAGAGCTGTCTGATAAATTTGATGATCCAGAATTGCAAAATGAGGTAGATCAAATTAACGGCAGTCTGAACAAGAATCTTGCAGAAGCTCTGGGGAAGGATGAACTGGAGCTTTATAACAGTAAGACAAAGGTTATTTCCCTGGAAAAACTGTCTGACTACAAATTTTTGACGAAAATCAGCAATTTAACAATTCAGGCAGATCCAATGCCATCAGTGGAACAGCCAATTAGTATTGATCTGGTATGCAATAGTATAACCTCTAATATTCAGGTTTACGTCCTGCATAAATGTGAGTTACATGGATGGGAACTGCTGGATACGGTAACCAGTGGGAATATTGCAACGTCAGTATTTCATTCGGCATCGCCGGTAGCATTGGTATACAGGGATAAGGAACAGGGAAAAAGCGGGGAAACCGGTGTTTCTCCAAAAACTGGTGAAGATGGCATGGAACTCATAGCTGTTATAGCAGCGGTTCTGTTTATCGGACTGGGTACCTGTTCCGTTGTGCACAGTAAGAAGATCAGAGGAGTAAAAAAGTGAAAGAACCAGCATTAATTATCCTGGCAGCAGGAATGGGGAGCCGGTATGGAGGGCTTAAACAAGTTGACGCAGTGGGGGATCATGGAGAAAGCATCATAGATTTTTCCATTTACGATGCCATAGAGGCAGGTTTTCGTGATCTTGTGCTGATTATTCGAAGAGAACACGAAGCTATCTTTGAACAAAATCTCGTCAGGAATATCAGAAAGAAGGTGAAGGTTCAATACGCCTATCAGAACCTGGATGATATTCCGGATGGATATTCCGTCCCTGAGGGCAGGGAAAAGCCGTGGGGCACCACACATGCGCTGTTAGCCTGCTGCGGCCTGGATACCCCTTTTGCAATCTGCAATGCGGATGACTTCTATGGTAGGGATGCATTCCACAAAATGTATCGATTCTTATGCGGGGAGGTTCAGGAGAATCATTACGCCATGATCGGCTATCCCCTGGAAAATACTTTGACAGATCATGGTTCCGTAACGAGAGGGGTATGTAAGGTAGAAGACGGATACCTTTCCGGTATCGAGGAATTAGGCGGAATTAGAAAGATAGGCGGGCAAGTCTGCTATGAAAGAGAAAATCAGTACAGCAGGATACCTGACCATACCATGTGTTCTATGAACTTCTGGGGATTTTCACCCGGGATATTCGACCAGTGTTCCCGGATATTTACCGATTTTCTAGCCCGGGAATTAAATGAAAATCCTATGAGGTGTGAACATGTAATACCAACTGCGGTAGGAGATCTTATAAAAGAAGGCAGCTGCCGGGTCAAAGTATTAGCCAGCAGGGATACGTGGTTCGGTGTAACTTATCAGGAAGATAAAGCTTATGTCCAGGAAAAAATAAAGGAATATAAAAAAGTCGGTAGATTTCCCATGGAGCTTTGGAACTAATATTTGCAGCATAGTCTGTCAGAATAGAAATATCGTGGATAGGGGGGAATACATTGAGGTCTAAAAACAGGAAAAGAAGAATTATGGCACTCGTTTTGTGCTTTGCTGTATGTCTCACTGCTAATCCGGTTTGGAATCAGCATGCGGATGCTTCAGCAGGGCTTACCCGGGAAACGATCAAAGGAGAAAGCGGAAACAATACCGAAGAAAGGAACGACACAGAAGATAAGGGAACCTGGGAGCTAAATACGGCATTAGAGACAGAAATGGCGCTGGTGCAGAAGAATCAGCCGTCCGATACGGAATCAGAGCCGAAATCCAAACCAGAGACCGAATCCCAGGTAAATACCGAATGGGGATCACAGGCAGATTCAGAGCTGAAATCCGAACCGGAAACCGAATCCCAGGTACAGACCGAATGGGGATCACAGGCAGATTCCGAACCGGAATCCAGACCTGAGACCGAATCCCAGATACAGACCGAAGGGGAATCAGAGCCAGAGATCGAATCCGGAGAGCAGTCCAAATCGGAATCAGAGTTCGAGTCAGAGTCCCAATCAGAATCCCAATCACAGCCGGAATCCCAATCAGAAAGCGAAATATCTGATAGTGACCAGGGTATGCCAAAACTTGATATCCGGGATTTTAATCCGGCATCGATACAGGCGGCAGGAATAAAGGATCAGAATTTTGCCCAGGCAATATACGATTCCATCATAGCTGATCCGGCAAACTTCCTGGATGGGAATACACTGGAGAAAAATAACTTTTCAACTGTTGTGGACTTGTTAAAATCTTATACCGGTACTATCTATGCAAGCAACAAGGACATTTCCGACATAGAAGGCATCTCCCTGCTGAAATCCTGTGAGAAATGGGATATCTCCAACAATCATATCGTGGACATCAGACCCCTGTCCATATCAAAAGCAGTTATTGAATCAGAGGTCACGCCGGAGGAGCAGACCTACTATGGTATATTCGGACGTTCCATGGAAGTAAATGTATATGGTAATCCTATCCGCAAATATCCTCTCTGGGTGGGAGGAAGATTTAATTTACAGCCGCTTTTGACGGATAATGTAGTGAAACTGGATGATGAAGTATTGAAGTATGTTACCGATGGAACCGATACATTTGAAGGAACTTATACAGTGCCGCTCTCATTTTATGCAGGCGATGACCATGTTAATATCCGCGAAGACAGCATTAAAATTCGGGAAGTGGATGCAGTATCCACAGGTGCCCAGGTTTCCCAGCAGGGAGGTAAGATTGAGAGCCTTCAGCTGACGAACATATTAGGCAGCGGCAAGCTGTTTATCACCTTGGGAGCTGCCAATGATTCCAGAATGAACTGGTTTGTTATCACCGATTCCGGGTTTGATGATGTGCAGTCAAATGCATCTACAATCTCCTGGAGAATTCCTTTTGAAGTTAAAGTATACACAAAGGTTGAGAAAGGCACGGTTCAAACTACCCACAAGATCACCCTTGTAAAAACTGGTCAGGATGACGGCAAACCCAAAGAGGGCGCAAAATACGTCCTGTACCGGAAACAGGGAGACGATTTGGATCCAAAAGCGGATATTGTAATCGGGAGCTATATTACAGATGAAAATGGAAAAATAGAAGTGGAAGGACTGGAGGTGGGTGACTATTATTTTTTGGAGGAAAGTCCGCCTGACGGCTATGACAAGAATCCTTTGCCTACCAATTTTTCAGTTCGTGACGGGGAGTTGAAAATCAATGGCAAAAGTGGCAGTGAAATAGATACCGGTGAGCTGCAGGGTGTTCAGGAAATAGAAGATGGGTCGTTTGTCCTGGGCGGGGACGGAACAGATAACATAGATTTGGAAATAATCCCTCCACAGGGGGGAGACCTGGAATCCCTGACACTGAAATGGACAGCGGGAAATCATAACGGGTCAGCCGGAATGGTTACCTATATCGTGGGCAGCGGGGAATCCGCAGATCCGGCAACAGTCTATGTTCCGGATCGCAAGGCGGCGGAAGCGGCGGCTGAGGCAAAGCTTGCAGAAGCAAGGGACTTATATCAGAATGTATCCGTTGCAGCGGCATTTACGCAGCATCTGGAAGCAGAGCAGCAGGATCCCCTGTATCCGATTGTTGTATCATTAGAAGTCCTAAAAAAATTGAAATACCCTACCGGAAAAGAAATAACGCCGGTTCCGGAAGGAATGTTTGTGTTTTCCCTGGAAAATGATCCGGCATACCCGGAAACCCCCACTTTGCCGTCCACGTTAACCGCGGTCAATGAATCAGATGGGACAGCAAAATTCGAAACAATCACTTTGGGAAGTGAAATCACCCAGGATACTGTAAAAGATGGTGGAAATTATATATACCATTACCGCATTACGGAAAAAGACAATGGTGATCCCAATTATATATATGACGGTAATGTTTATACGGCAGCAGTTGCCATTGGAAAAGCAGAAGGTACGGACAGGCTGGAAGTAAAAAGCATTACGTATACATCAACCGATGGGACAAGCAATAACGAATATGCCGTGTTTGTCAATACGTTGATAGCGGTTCCATTTCAATTCTATAAAGTGGACGGAAATGATCATAATAAGCCTTTAAGCAATGTGAAGTTTACACTATATTCCTGCCAGTCAGATCATCAGCAGGACGACCAGCATGATGAACTGGTTACAAATGATCCGGGAAATTGCTGGATCCAGCGTGATACTGTGGTAAGCGGTGAAAATGGACTGGTAGACTTTGCGAATGTACCAAGCGGTGATTATCAGCTGGTGGAGGTAGAGACAAATCCCGGATACAGCCTGCCGTTTGGCCAATGGCGCATACATGTAGATGTGACAGACAAGGAAAATCCAATCACCATAAAAGCAGCAGGAGATCCATTGCCGCCGGCTTTTATAAAGGAAGTTCAGGGGGACAAGATCATATATAAACTGCCAAATTTTAAAAAAGCAGATTTACCTCTGGCAGGTGGCAGTGGAACATGGATATTCTCTACAGGGGGCGTGGGTGTAATCATGTTAGCAATCTTTCTACTGGTGTTTACCGGTGGAAAACCCAAAAAGAAAAGGAGAATTAAAGTTATGAAAAAAATAATAAATAAATTAAGTGCTGTATTCATGGCAGCCGTTATAACAGCCGGTATGTTTGCCGGTTCCGCCGCCGCAGCCGGAAATAATACCGATCTTCCGGAAGAAAAGGGCAGTCTGACCATCCATAAATATTTAATGGATGACATATCCCAAGCAGACACGCCTGGGAACGGAAATGAGACAACAGATATACCGGAATCTGCAATTCCTTTAAATGGAATTGAATTTAAGGTAGAAAAATTAAAGATTACACTGGATGCAGATGGTAATGCGGTTTCACCTACCGGTGGGAAAATTCCTACCAATGCATCAGAAGTTACAGAAGATATGATTGACAAAGACTCGGCGAAGACAGTTACGACATCAGGTACTGATGCAGCCGGCAAAGATCTGGGTATTGCAGTGATCTCAGACCTGGATAGAGGCTTTTATTATGTAACAGAGCTTCCAAGCGAAAAGGTAGCAGAACCTGTAGCACCATTTATTGTCAGCGTGCCTATGACTAATCCGGAAGGCACCGGATGGATTACGGATGTTCATGTCTATCCCAAAAATGAAAGTGCAAGTATTGATAAGTACGTAACGAAAGTTCCTAACAAACACGAAACTTCAGATACTCATGGTGGGAAAGTTACCTGGATCATTCAGCCGTCCATACCAACTAATGTGGCAGCGGCGAAAAAGTATGATATTACCGATAAACTGGATGATGTATTAAAGTACGTGGCAGATTCGATTAAGGTGTATGGAGTAAAAGACAGAAGTACAGAGTCAGGCAGCGCAGGTGAGGTCTTGATTCCAGCCGGAAATTATGATACAGCAGGAACGACAGACAGCAATGTAAAAGTCAGCTTTACACAGGCCGGCCGGCAGCATCTTGCAGACAGTGGGTACAAATTCATAAGAGTTGTATTTGAAACAACACTGACTAAAGAGGCTCCTATGCAGACAGAAATAAAAAATGGTGCAAAGCTGGATTATAAAAACCAGTTTGACCAGGATAAGAGCTATGAGGTACTGCCAGAAGATAAGCCTGAAGTACATACCGGAAAAATAGGTATTGTAAAAGTGGATGCTAATAACCAGGCAGTGAAACTTCCCGATGCGAAATTTGCTATTGCAGCCAGTTTATCAGATGCAAAAAATAAAACCTATATCAAAGATACAGATGGAAATGATATCATCGTAACCACAAAGGCAGACGGAACAGCAGAATTTTTAGGATTTTCTTATGGAAAAACCGGAGATAAAGTTACGGAAGATACAAAGCCTACTACCTATTATTTAGTAGAAACACAGGCGCCGAATGGCTATAACCTTTTAAATGAGCCTGTCAAGGTATCGATTGATACCGCCGGGATAGAGGATACGGGATATATAGCCCAGGTAACAGTTAAAAACAGCAGCGCATTTATTCTTCCCATAACCGGTGGAATGGGTACAACTATCTTTACAGTGGCAGGAATTGGTTTCATCATACTTGCAGGAATCCTGCTTATACATTCCTTTAAAAAGCGTAAAGTAAATCAATAAAACAAGAGCAGCATAATCAGGGGGAGGGCAGCTTCCCCCTTTTGTTGTACGTAATGCGGGAGTAAATATGAAGAGAATAATTGCAATCGTGCTGTTATTATTTCTGGGCATAGGTTTCTTTCTGTATCCACATGTAAGTAATCTGCTCATGGAGAGAAACCAGTCTTATGCCATACAGAATTTTGAAGAACAGGTTAAAAATGCAGACGTGGATAAGATGGAGGAAGAATGGAAAAAAGCAGAAGAATATAATGAAAGCCTGAATGGAAATGTGCTGAGGGATCCGTTCCTAGAAGGAAGCGGTATGGTACTGCAGGAAAATTACAAAGAAGTGTTAAACATGAATGGAATCATGGGCTATATTGATATCCCGGATATCCAGGTAAATCTTGGCATCTACCATGGTACGGGAGAATCCACCTTAAAAAAGGGAGTGGGGCACCTGGAAGGGACGTCTCTGCCGGTAGGAGGGGAATCGACACATGCAGTTTTTACAGGGCATACGGGACTGGCAACGGCAAAACTGTTTACGGACCTTACAGAACTAAAAGAAAGAGATATGTTCTATCTTCATATTCTGGACCGTGTACTTGCCTATCAGGTTGATCAGATTAAGGTTGTGGAGCCGGACAATACAGATGATTTAAAGCCGGTGGCTGGAAAGGATTATGTGACGCTGGTTACATGCACCCCCTATGGTGTGAACAGCCACAGGCTTCTGGTTCGGGGGAAAAGAACAGAATACCATGCATGGCAGGAAAAGCAGGCATCGGAAAAAACAGAGAGAAAGCTGACAAGGGAAGAACAGACGATTTTGATTACATGCCTGACAACGGCTGTGGTTATGCTGTTTGTTATTGTAATAGTTATTCTGAGAAATAGAAAGAAAGGAAGGGAGAAATGATCTTAAAGAAAAAAATACTGATCAGTATGGCTGTTATCTCTTTGGCTGTAGGTATGGGATTATTGCTCTATCCTTACATTTCACAGAAGGTATATGTCCGGGAGGTAAAGAAAGTTCTGGAAGCTTTTGACCAAAAGGCAGACAAGATGAAAAGGGAAGTGAAAGCAGAGTCATCGGAAACAGCAGATTCCACAGCAGATTCCACAACAGATTCCGATTTACTTTATGAGAAGATATTAGCTTACAACCGTGATTTATTTTTATCAGGCCAAAAAGATCTCGTAGATCCGTTTTCCTATCAGCAGATCGGATTCAGCCTGAAGAAATGGGGATTCGATGAAGATATGATTGGAAGTTTAAAAATACCGAAAATGAATATAGAACTTCCCATTTACCTTGGAGCAACCAATGAAAATATGGCGAAGGGAGCGGCACATCTTACCCAGACTTCCCTGCCCGTGGGCGGAATCAATTCAAATGCAGTAATTGCCGCTCACCGCGGGTACAGTAAAGCGGCAATGTTCCGGGATATTGAAAAACTGGAACTGGGTGATGAAATAATCATAAAGAATTTCAGGGAAACATTGCTTTATACCGTAGTAGAAATTAAAATTCTAAAACCTACGGACATTCTGGATATTCTGATACAAAAAGAAAGGGATCTGGTAACGCTGATTACCTGCCATCCTTACGGATTTAATCTGCAGCGGTATGCAGTGTTTTGTGAGCGGATACCGTCAAAGAAGAACCTTTCTCAACATAGGAATCCCTCCTGATAGATTTTATCAAATGTATTTTCATCTACTGGTTTAGAATAATAATATCCCTGAGCCACAAAGCATCCTACTTCTTTCATAAGAGATATATTTTCCAGCGTTTCCACACCTTCAACAACAACATTTATTTTTAATTGAGTTGCCATTTGTGCCACAGCAGAGAAAATAATCCGCTGGCGTTCACTATTCGTTGTTTTATTTAAAAAGTCTTTATCAATCTTCAGTGTGTCAATGGAAATATCTTTCAACATATTCAGGGATGAATAACCGGAACCAAAATCATCCATGGAAATCTGGAAACCTTCCTTATGTAGTTTGTCTATAAATTTAGATATAACCTCGTAATTATCAAATATGGCGCTTTCAGTCAATTCTATTTCAATTAGGTTTGCCGGTATTCCGTATTCATGAATTTTAGAAACGATTTTTTCCAGAAAATGACTGTCCACCAGGTGAAGCCGTGAAAAGTTTACGGAGATGGGAACACAGTTATTACCCTGGTCTAAATGTTTTTTGATAAAATGCAGCGTCTGCTCAAATATTGCCATGTCCAAATCCATAATTAATCCTGTTTTTTCGCATAAAGGAATAAATTCAAAAGGTGGTATTAATTTTCCGTCTTTTAACCAGCGTGCCAGTGCCTCAGCCCCTACCAGTTTTCCGGTGGTAATATCTACTTTAGGCTGAAAGAAAGGAATCATTTCATGGTTAGTGAAAGCCTGTTTAATGGATCGCTTCATCTGCTCATTGCGAATCATCTGCTGGTCGAAATTTTCCGAATAGTAAATAATCTTTTTATCCAGTGTTCCCTTTGCGGTCTGAGCGGCGGTACTTGCCTTATCCACCATTAAATTAATACTTTCACTACGGTCTGTTATAGCATAAATTCCGGCTGAAATATAAATGGTAATTTCTTCTTCATTAAAAGGAAGTTCAAGAAGATTCTCCAGACGTTTGTCTGATACTTCTTCAAGCAGTATTACAAAGTGGTCACCTGAAATACGGGCAATACTTTCTCCGGGCAGCAGCTTACTTTCGATTGTTTTATTAATCTGGTAAAGCAGGCGGTCACCCAGCTCAAATCCATAAAAATTATTTACATATTTGAAATTATCTATATCAAATTTCAACAGATAAAGCGGTTTGCCGTCATGCTGCAGCAGCGCCTGTTTCAGATCCACCGTAAATTTATTAAAAGTATTTCCCTGAGTTACGCTGTCGATAAATGCAATCTGTTCCAGATGTGATTTCTGTTTGTTTTTATAGGAGAGGAAAAAGAAAAGGCTCAATCCAAATATAATAACCACAACAGAAAGGATTAAATAGAACATCTTGATCACAATATTGGCATTTGGAGATACCGCTTCTGTGGATACGCTGGAAATGAGATACCAGTCATGTATATCTTCCAGTGGTGTATAAGCGGAAAATATTTTCTTTCCATCTACCGTAGTTTCCATAAAACCGGATTTCTGATTCTGGATATCCTGCTGCAGCTGGATGGATTCATTCTCGTTGCCCTGTGCGTAAATCATCCTGAGATAATTTTCATTTTCCTGGCTGTATGCCTCCTGTCTGGAACTGATTAATATGTAACCTTCTTTATTTATGACATACATGTAACCTTCTTCTGAAAATAAAGAAATAGAACAGATGTCATACATTTCCTCCGGCGTAAAAAATTTCTGGACGGAACCTATAATTTCGCCGTTACACTTCAGCGGAACGCTGATCACAAAAATTTCTTCCCCATCCTGCCTGGATACAAGCCGGTCTGAGATATTGTGCAGATCCTGCATGGCTAACTTGTAATACTGCCGCCCCGAAATATTCAGAGTATTTCCGTCTTCAAAATATGCAGTTCCGTCTGTTCCCGCTACGAACATATTATTCTTTTCATTATTGGCGATACTGGCTAAAAAAGCTTTGAACAGACTGTCATTGTCAATAGATTTCCCGCTGCTGAGAAAATTAGCGATCTGGGTTGCCGTGGAATCCAGATCATTTACTTCCATATTAAGTTTACTGGTAATAACGTCTTTGTTCTGTGTAACAATCTCTGTCAGATTAATCTTAACATCGGAATTGAGTAAATTCTGAACCGCATTCATTAAAAATATTACAGATATAAATAACAAAATGATGATTAAGAATCTTGGTGCATAATTCAGCAATTTATGTTTTTTCATATACATTTACCTGTAACCTTATATTAAATTAGTAGCTGATAGCAGTATTATAGCACCTATTTTGCTTTCCTGCATCTTGTTTTTGCAGAAAGATTTATGCAAAATAATGATATGCAAAACTCATAAAATATCAACTCTATCTGTTCATTTCCAGATTCTTCCGATATTGCCTTGCCGTTATCCCGTAAAACTGTTTGAAAGCATAAGAAAAATGCTCAACGGATGAATAATTTAAACGGCGGGCTACCTCTGAGATACTCAGACTTTCGTCCGATAAAAGAATTTTGGCCATGGACATCTTAGCTTCACTTTTTTTCTGGGAAAATGTCTTGCCGTAATAATCTTTTAAAAAGCGTTCCGTCTGCCTGGTACTAAGTCCCAGACGGATTGCCAGATTTTCCAGGGTTATGGATTCATAGTCATATAAAAAGCATTCTTCTACAATGAGATATTTGCTGTCTACCAGATTGGAAGGAGAAAAATGTGCCCTGGATTCTTCTTTCTTATTTTCATAGTTTCGAACCACTTTGACGATACATTGCTGAAGAAGTGTTTCCACCTGAGTAATATAGCCAGTGTACTTATTTTCCAATTCGTAGAAGATCTGCTGCATCAGATGATAGAGATCCTGTGAGTCCTTTCCAAACCAGAATTTTGTTTTCTGAAATTGTTCCGTGATAGAATCGGAAATTCCCGGAGATCTGAATGAAGAAGAGGGTGTTTTATTTATTTTAAAATAAATGCAGTATTCAGTCATCGGATCATCTTTAATGGGAATTTGCTCGTGCTCCACGTGGGGGCCAGTCATATATAGGGTATTGGGCTCGACATCATAAAGCGTGTTATCGATATTCACTTTTCCGTGGCCATAAGGGATATAGTGCAGTTCATAGCTGTTGCTGCCATGGCTGTGCTTTGGCATGGAGCGTAAAAATCGTTCAAACACAATATTCAGCACATGGAATGTAGTGTCTTCTATAGAAAATTTTATATTTAAATCTGTATACACTGTACGCATTATGAATCCTCACTTTAAAAGCTTCTTTTTCGTTCATAGTATCAGTTACATATTTTAAAGTCAAGAATATTCGATAATGCGACATTTATTGGTTCGTTCTGTCAATTAAATCTCTTGTATTTGCGGCTGAAAAAACTATAATATAAGAAAAGGCAATCGATGGTATTTGTTAGTCGGGAAAAGCGGTGCAGCCAGCCGCAAGGAGGTCATGTATGAGACAATTATTACTGGGAATAGATATTGGAACCAGTGCCTGCAAGATAGCAGTGTTTGAAAAAAACGGCACGGTAATTGCAGCAGGTACCGGTGATTATCCCGTCTATTATCCACAGCCCGGCTGGGCGGAGCAAAATCCGGATGAATGGTGGGATGCTGTATGTGAGACGATAAAAACATTGATAGAAACGAATCATATAGATCCACAGGAAATTGCCGGAGTGGGAATCGATGGGCAGAGCTGGTCTGCGATTCCAATTGACAAGGATGGAAAGGTGCTTGCAAATACACCCATATGGATGGATACAAGGGCGCAGGATATCTGTGACAGAATCAACGGGGAAATCGGGGAAGAAAACATATTTGCCCTAACCGGCAATTCACTGCAGCCGTCTTATACCACAGCAAAGATCATTTGGTATAAAGAAAATCTTCCGGAAATGTATGAAAAAATTGACAAGATTCTTCAGTCAAATGCATTTATAGCGTACCGGCTGACTGATGCTTTGAGCCATGACATGTCACAGGGTTATGGAGTGCATTGCTTCGATATGAAAAATGGCTGCTGGAACGATGAAATGTGTGAAAAGATGGGAATTCCCAGAAGCTTTCTGCCGGAATTAGTCCCCTGTCATCAGGTAGTGGGAACCGTTACCGGGAAGGCGTCAGAGAGGACAGGGCTGGCAGTGGGAACTCCCGTAGTGGCAGGCGGTCTGGACGCAGCATGCGGAACACTTGGAGCAGGCGTCATCCATGTGGGGGAAACCCAGGAGCAGGGTGGACAGGCAGGGGGAATGAGTATCTGCATAGAAGAATATGCAGCAGATCCCAGGCTGATCCTGGGGGCACACGTGGTTCCCGGACAATGGCTTTTGCAGGGCGGTACCGTGGGCGGCGGCGGTGTGATGCGTTGGTTTGAAAAAGAGTTTGCGGACTATGAAAGGGAAATTGCAGACAGAGTCGGCAAATCTTCTCTGGATCAGTTGAACGAGATCGCGGAAGCGGCAGCACCCGGAAGCGATGGAGTCGTATTCCTTCCCTATATGGCGGGGGAACGGTCCCCAATTTGGGATCCCAATGCAAAAGGCGTCTATTACGGCCTGGATTTCAATAAAACAAAAGGGGATATGGTCAGAGCTGCCATGGAAGGTGTTGCATTTTCCTTAAAACATAATCTGGATATTGCAGAAGATACCGGTGCTAAGGTTGAGGAACTCAGGGCAATGGGAGGTTCCGCAAATTCACTGCTGTGGACCCAGATAAAGTCAGATATAACAGGGAAACCAATTGTAGTCCCTTCATCTGATACGGCAACTACATTAGGGGCGGTAATACTTGCCGGAGTTGGTGTGGGCGTTTACAAAGATTTCGAAGAAGCAGTACATATGACAGTCAAACTTACCAGATGGCATGAGCCTGATATGGAAAAGCACCGCCTTTACCGGAAAAATTATGAAACTTATCTGGAACTGTATCAGAGCCTGAAGGGTTTGATGAAAAAAGGATGACGTGTGTTACAAAATTATGCTGACAGGAAATGAAATCAGCAGACTAATGGATCACTAATTAATTTCAAATATATATAAAATATAATTATAGGAGGAAACAAACATGAGTAATTTTATTAATCCGGAAATTGTACCAAAGAGAAGGCTTTATACAGGTGAAGAGATTCCTTGTATCGGAATGGGAACTTTTGGTTCCGACCGTTTTACAGCTGAGCAGGTATCGGCTGCAGTAGCAGGAGCGATCCGCTGCGGATACCGTATGTTTGACTGTGCGGCATGCTATGGAAATGAAGACCAGATCGGCGAGGTATTCCAGAATGCAATGGACGAAGGCGTGGTAGAACGTAAGGATCTATACATTATGACTAAGGTATGGAATGATATGCATGAGAGAGTAGAAGAATCCTGCAGAAAAAGTATCCAGGATCTGAAATGCGGATATGTGGATTTATTCTTTATCCACTGGCCTTTCCCGAATTACCATGCACCTCATTGTGACGTGGATTCCCGTAACCCGGATTCCAGACCATTCAGCGTAGAGGAATTTGTGGCTACTTATCAGAGATGCGAAGAATTAGTAGAGAAGGGATTGATCAAAAGCATTGGAATTTCCAATATGACAATTCCGAAATTAGAAGCAGTTCTTCCGAAGCTGAACATCAAACCGGTTGCATGTGAAATGGAACTGCATCCATGTTTCCAGCAGCAGGAATTATTTGATTACCTGGTTGCACATGAAATTCAGCCTATCGGATTTATGCCGATCGGGTCCCCTACAAGACCGGAAAGAGATATGTGCCCGGAAGATATCGCAGATATCCAGACACCTGAAATGGTATCCATTGCAAAAGCACACAATTGCCATCCGGCAGTCATAGCTCTGAAATGGGCAGTACAAAGAGGACAGATTCCGATTCCATTTTCCATTCATGAGGCTGAATATGTAAGTAATCTGAGGCTTACAACAGAAGATCCTTTAACAGAGGAAGAAATGGCACTGATCGCTACATTAGAGAGAAATAACAGGTTAGTTAAGGGTCAGGTATTCCTGTGGGAAGGTGCCACCGACTGGCATGACTTATGGGATGAAGACGGATTTATCGTAAAATAAAATATGATATGGAAGATATTTAATAAAGTACCCGCAGGTTTGATGATTATCCCTATGTTCACAGGGATAATCATTCACTCTTTCTTCCCGGGCATATTAGAAATCGGTTCCTTTACAACGGCTGTGTTCTCAAGTGAAGGGGCAATCACCATTATGGGGGTACAGCTGCTATGCCTTGGCAGCCAGCTTCGGGTAAAAGAACTGGGTCTGGTGGCAAGACGGAGCGCAGCACTGCTGTTGTCCAAGTTTCTGCTGGGTTTTCTTGCGATTCTGCTGATCGGACGGCTGGCGGGAAGGGACAGTATATTTGGCATTTCCTTACTGGCACTGGTTTGTTCCATAACGAATATTAACGGCAGTATTTATCTCTCCCTTACGGCAGCTTATGGAGACGAGGCGGATGCAGCCGTGGTAGGACCGTTGTCCCTGACAAATGGACCATTTCTTACTTTGCTGGTTTTGGGAGCATCCGGAACGGCAAGTTTCTCACCGGTTTCTCTGATTGCCACGGTTATGCCCCTTTTAATCGGTATAGTAATGGGTAATACCAGTAAGGCCATAAGGGAATTTCTGAAGCCGGGAATACAGCTTTTGCTGCCGTTTATCGGATTTACCCTGGGGGCGGGCATTGACTTAAAAAATGTCTCCGGTGCGGGGATTGACGGGATCTTATTAAGTATGATTGTTTTGGGGATAGGCGGAGCATTTACCTTTCTCTGTGATAAATTTATAGCAGGACGTCCGGGATATGCGGGACTTGCAGCCAGTGCAACAGGAGCAAATGCTATCGGAGTGCCGGCGGCAATTGCACTTGCAGATCCTGCGTGGAAGCCCTGTGTGGAAACGGCAGCAGCCCAGATTGCCGCAGTTGTTGTAATTACGGCTATTGCAGTACCGATGATAACAGGTATATTTGTAAAAAGTAGAAAAATTGGAGGACAATAACATGTTAAAAGGAATACCGCAGATATTATCACCTCAATTATTAAAAGTATTATGTGAAATGGGACACAGTGACAGAATTATCATATCAGACGGCAATTTCCCGGCAGAATCCATGGGTAAAAATGCAATTGTAATTCGGTGTGACGGACATGGGGTTCCGGAAATATTAGATGCCATTTTAAAGGTTATGCCGCTGGACACCTACGTGGAACAGCCTGTGAACCTTATGGAAGTAATGGCTGGAGACAATGTGGAAACTCCTATCTGGGATACATACAAGGAAATCGTTGCCAGATATGATGACAGGGGCGAAAAGGCAGTTGGCAATATCGAACGTTTCGCATTTTATGAAGAAGCGAAGAAGGTTTATGCAATCATCACTACAAGTGAAAAAGCACTCTATGCAAATGTTATGCTGCAAAAAGGTGTGGTAGTGGAATAAATATCCGTAACTAGAAATGGCACTGTCTGATGACGGAAATGAAAGCTGTGTGCTTCATTTTCACCGCTGGACAGTGCCTTGTTTTATTTGGATTTTTTCTTTTTCTTTTCTTCGTAAATTTCCGTATTTTCCTTTAATCGGAATGTGACTATTTCTCTTATAAGGTCTAAAGGCAGCGGCTCATCATAGGGAAATTGTATTGCCCCTTTACTGCACTTGTATTCCGATAATTTTTGCAGAAAGCAGGCAACGCCGTTTTCGCCGGGATAAAATCCTAAATGCCGCTTATTGGCGGCAAAGTGTACTAAATTACCATGATATACAAAGGTTGGCATTCCCCAGCTGATTTTTTCGGCTGCGTCGGGTGCACATGCTCTGATGTGGCTGCGTATTATATTTAATTTTTCCTGTATCTCGGGTGGGTATTGGGCGATGTAGCTGTCGATGGTTGTGATTTCAGTGGTCATGGGCTGTATTCTCCTTTGGGGTGGAACTGCATTTTGAAACTACATTATAAACTGAATTTTGCAATATGATCAATCTAAAATGTATATTCTATGGGACGGCATTTTAATAAATTAATCGTATATTAGTTAAAGATTAATGTCAAGGGATACGCAACAGAAAGAAAATATTACCGGATCTATTATAATAGCTGTCTGCGGTAATCGGTAAGCGTCATTCCGGTAGAATGCATCTGAATTATCAGATTTTTCAGAAATGAATAAAAATGCTTTTGACGATGAATAGTTAAAATATGACAAAGTGTAGATTGCTATACAATTTGGATTAAGCTATAATTGCTATTTAAATAAGTACTTGCGGAGGTATTTTATGTTTAATGAGATTTGTATATATGAAGCAAAATTAACAAAATTAGATGAAATCGAAGTACTAATGAAAGAAGTGGCGGATTTTTATCTAAAACAAGATGGTGTTATTGATGTACACTATATAAAACGAACTCACAGACAAAAAGATTTTAATGCAGTTAAGGAGGGCGAGTTGCCTGTTCGTCTAACAAGATATGTAGGTAAAGTAACCTATGTTTTATACTGGTTATTAAAAGATGAAGAAACTCATGCTAGAGTATCGAAATTAGGCGTAGAAAAATTTTATAAGCGATGGAATAGATGTTTAACAACAATGCCTAAAATAATTTTAGGGGAAAACATCGTATAAGTTACAAATTAGAATTTGTTGAGGTGGATTATGAAGCAAGATATTGCAATGAAATTCACGGAAGTAATAAATAATCAAAATTTACCACTTATTATTGATATGATGTCAGAGGATTTTTACTTCATTGATTGTTATGGTAATAAAGAAAATAAAGAACAAATGAAAACAGGCTGGAAAGGATATTTTGAGTGGTTTCCCGATTATACAATTGAAGTGTTTGATTATATTGAAAGTGATAAATTTTGCATGATAATAGGTAAAGCAAGTGCTTCATATATGGGAAACAAAGAAAAGTATTGGGAATTTCCTGCTTTTTGGAAAGTAATTGTTAATGGAAATCAGATTCAAACATGGCAAGTATTTTGTGATTCCAAAAAGCAATTAGATTCGATGAAGTGAATTTAAGTTTGTTGAGCAGTTAATCAAATTGATTAGCTGTTTTTTTTTCTGTAAAGAGAAGACACTTCAAAATCAAAGTGTCTATCAATACTAAAATTATTAAGTTGTATCAAAGCTCAATCAAATGTGGTAAATGAAATAGTATTGACGCATGAGAATGAGCTTAATCAATCGCTTAACACTATGATAATGCTATTGGCTTAAATATAGAACTTATTTGTGACAAACTTTATGTTCTCGGAATTATTTAAGAATTGAAAATACAAACGAATGGTAGTATAATAAAGTACGAAAGGTGGTATATTTGATATGAACAGTAAAGAAACTATTTTAAAAGCGACACTAGAACTTGCTTCGGAAAAGGGACTGGGAAGTATTACACTTTCACAAATCGCAAAAAAAGTAGGTATTCAAAAGACAAGTTTATATAGTCATTTTTCTTCTAAAGAAGAAATTATCAATAGTCTTTATGAATATTTGAGAGAAACAGCAAAAAATAAAAAAGAGATTAACATGAACGATTACGGAAAACCTGGTAAATGAACAGGATGCATATAAAATACTACATCATGCAGTATCAGAGTATATAAGTATAACCACCGATACAGATATGAGAATGTTTTATCGAATTATTATCTCTGAAAGAGTGTTTAGTAAAGAGATAGCAAAAATCATGATAGCAGAAACAGAAAAGATGATTATTGCTACAAAACATATATTCTATGCAATGCAAGTTCACAACATTTTACATTTTCCAGACGTGGATATGTCTGCTATTTCTTTTGCAATGACTATTCACTCGCTTATAGATTATCAAAGTGATAAACTTTTTGCAGAAGATAATGAGATGGGAAATTTGATAGATGAATACATAGCTTACTTCTGTAAAATGTATCAGATAGAGGCCGACGTATGATGAAAATTGAAAATACACTTATGCCATTAGGCATGGTAGGAGCTGTAGCATATTTATTACATACAATAATCGGGAAAATTTTATGGACGGAATATGATCCTATTACTATGGATATAAGTTCATTGACTGCAGCGGGGTCACCTAACAGAGATTTACTTATGGTCTTTACTACGATTTATGGTATTGTTACTATTCTATTTACCATTGGTATGATTATAAAATCTTTTCGCAAATATCATGCTATTACCCGCATGGGGTGGATTGTCTTGCTGATAATGAACGCTGTTTCTTCATTTGGCTATAATTTATTCCCTCTATCTGGTGATAAAACACAGATGTCCTTTGGAAATATGATGCATATTGTTGTTACTGTGATTGTTGTACTCACAACTATATCTGCGGGATATCTGCTGGCTATTGGTTATCTGAAAAAGGAAGGAATGAAAAGATTAGGGATTTTTACACTAATTATGACAATTATTATAACAATTACAGGAGTAACAAATCCTATTGGAATGGCGAATAATCTAAATATTTTAGGATTAACTGAAAGAGCTGTTATTTATTCACTCCAATTTATGATGTTTAGCTTTTCAGCATACTATACATTTTCCAAAAATGAAAAAATTTAAACCAGTTTACTATTGAAAGATGGTGGCTACATGAGACTGTCTGAGGAGTCGGCTATAAATTCAACAAGGATAATAGGATTAAAAAGGAAAGCATTAATCTAATTTAGATTATAGTGCTTTCCTTTTTACTATGAAATACTATAGTCGTATTAAGGCTCAATAAAATGTGGTAAATCAGTAGTAAAATCGCTTTTAAAAATCTTATATAATCATAATAAATGCTTTGTTTAAGGGTATAATCAGTTTTTGTTTTTTATTTTAATTTAACACAAAAAAAGAACCGCTTAAATACCTTCTGGTCATATTTGCCGTTCGTAAAATACTTTATTTTACGTAAATCACTTTATTCCCCTTTGCATATCCCTATTTCCGCCTGTCCACCTGACGGCTTATGACGGCTTATATTTTTATGCAGTAAGCCGGTTCAGCTTTAACATGGATTTTTGAATATGCTGTTTTGTAGAGTGCCCGTACCACTCCAGGGTGATTCTTGCCGAACTATGTCCCAGAATCTCTTTTAATGCCTGAATATCCCCATTTTTCTCAATAAATCTGGTGGCAAACGTATGCCGCAGCGTATGAAAATGCACGCCCTTAAGTCCTGCCGATTCCGTCAACCTGGTCAGATGATACTGCAGTACTCTGGGATCCAGGGCTTTTTTTCCTGTTCCGAATATGTAATCATCTCCCATACCTTTGCTTTCTTTTTTATGCTGTACCAATATATGGACTAAAAAACGCGGAAGGGGAATAAAGCGTCTGGATGACTCAGATTTTGTTTCTGTCTGGACAAGTCTGGTCTTCTGCTTCTGATGATGGTATAGCGTTACTCTTTGAACACTGTGGGACACATGTATTCCCCCAGCCAGCGGATCGAAGTCCATCCAGGTATAGCCACAGCATTCCCCCACACGGCTTCCGCTGTAAAGTGCCAGCAGAACAGCCAGATCTTTTGATTTCTTATCATCCAGTTTTTCTTCTATCCTCTTCTGCTCTCCCAGTGTCATAAATCTCGGTTTCTTCCTGGTGTATTTTTTCTTTTTATAAGGGAGCGGGGGCAGACCGGATATCAGATTTCTTTCCCGGGCGCTAGACAGTGCAGCCATAAAACGCTTGCAGATATTTTGAGCGGTAGCTGCCGTAAGATCCTTATCAAGTATAGCATTATAAACGGTTTCCATCGCCTTTTTATTGATATTGCTCAATTTAAGTTCTCCAGCCACAGGCAGCATATGACGCTCTGCCTGGCCTCTGTACACAGCGTATGTAGAATGCTTTACCTCAGGCTTAATTACTTCTTCCAGCCAGTACTCCAGCCATGCTCCAACTGTACCATCCCTGAAAATTTCTTCCCGCCCGTCAATCGTTTTCGACAACGTCCTGTCTGCTTTACAGATCTCCAGCCTTTTCTTAACTTCTGTATAGGTCCTGCCATAAATATAAGAAAAAGCAGTCTTTCCATTCGGCTTTCTCCCCACTACATATCTGCCTTCCCACCTGCCATCTTTCCGTTTATAAATGTTTTCTCCGCGTCTTGCCATTCTGTTCACTCTCCTTTTAAAATTGACGGCTTATCTGACGGCTTAAAAATTTCTGCCGCAACTTACAATATTCCTGCGAATAACGGCAAAAACTTTACATAGTATTGACAATTATATACAATTATGGTAGACTCATGCCATAATTTAAGTTAATATTAATATGTTTTTTATCAATATCATAAAATAAAGTATTTTGCGAAAGATAAACCGGATGATGATATATAAATCTCTAAAGTCATATAGATTTTTAAAGTTGTAAATGTCTCTTTAGTTATATAAATTTCTATAGACATGAAATCTTTAAAGATATAATATATCAGAAGCAGTGAAGAAATATACAGGAAAGTTTTTCCAGAAATCAAAAATTTTCTGGCATACTTGTGTGCGCACCGCAGTCTGGTGGAGGAGGGGAAAATGCAAAGGATAAAACGAAATAATGTGCAGGATATTTTCAAAAGGCTTTATCTGAATTTACCGAAAGATCTTTATATTCATCAGGGTCTTACTGCGAAGTACGCTTGTGCCCTGTTTGTAAAAATGTGTTCTTCTAAAGGGTATGTCCGAGATGCACAGGAACTTTCCATGGAAGCTGTTCGTTTAGGGGCGCTATATCACGATGCAGGTAAAATATTGATTCCTGGAGACATACTTTGTAAAAAAGCGCCGCTCACACAAAAAGAACGTTCCATCATCCATTATCATGCCGAATATGGCGGAGATATTGCAGTCTGTATGCTGAAAGAAGACCAGTTAAAATATCAGGAGACCGTATGGAATATGGCGGAATATCATCATGAACGCTGGGACGCAAAAGGATATCCCGATGGATTAAGAGATGAAGAAATCCCTCTGGAAGCACGGATATGCTGTATTGCAGACAGCTATGATACCATGGTAAACGGCCTGACTAATTACAATATTTCCAAAGAGGATGCATGTATAGAAATAGAAAAAAATGCGGGAATCCAGTTTGATCCTCTTTTGGCGAAGTTATTTCTAGAATGCCTCGACGAAGAATGTTTTTAAAATGAGCATAAAAATGGACACCATGTCCGGTGACATAGGAACGTTTGCAGAATCCAAATAGCACTGGCATGGTGGGTATATCAGGTATCATTCAGGTATTATTAACTGATCATTCACAGGCTTCATTTTTTTAGTATTCGTTTTAAATAGGCGGTATCTATCAAATTCACTGTCTCAAAGTTACCTTTGTAAAATACCCCCCAGTTATTGAAAACGCAAGGTAAATCCTTTGCTTTTTGGAGTGTATCCACATGAATGAAGGACACAGGGACATCATTCACCTCACAATACTGCTGGATCATCTTAATATATTGGCTGACATAAGGGCATTGCATATCATAATAAATAGTCAGTTCTTTATTTTCTATTTTTTGTTTTTTCGCTTTCTGAGTAAACTTTGGAGTTGTTCCGTCAAAGGACAGCGCAAGTAATTCATATTCGTCATCGGTAGTATCCACAACTTCAAAGCCAAATTTCTTGGCAAAAGCCTGGTCAGAAAGCCAGGATTTCTGTTTTTTGGATCCGAGCATGCAGATGCCGGACTTACCTTTTTCCCTGGCATCAGCCAAACAGTACTCCATAAGCGCTTTTCCGTATCCCTTCCCCTTGTGTTCCCCGGTAGCCCATAAGCAGTACACATAGTAATAGTTGTCACCGGTTATGGGAACCCAGGCTGTTTCAAGAGGAGCATATTCAATAAAAACCGTAGCCTTTTCATTTAATTTACGAAAGACATGTCCTTCCTTTAGCCTCTCTGAGAGCCATTGCCTCTTAGCGTCAATTCCGGGATGAGCTTTTTTACTGCGGATAATGCAGCACAAATGCTCATCCATAAGGTTCTCTGTTGTTAGATTTACAAAATCAGTATTCATGTGCACCTCGTTTCTAAGTCATAAAGTTTTTTGTTTCTTATTTTTAAATTATTAATCTAAGATTTCATTTTGTCAAGCAATATATCCATATTTGTCAGGTTTGCATGTAAAAGGCTGAGTATAAAAGTTGGGAGTATCAATATAAAGCATGACGAAATCTTATATCAGAGGTATAATGTAAATATAGATTCACAAGTATTGAAAAATATTAATTCAGGAGTATGGACATTAGAAATAGAAGGAAGGAGGAGAAGAACATGAAAGAAGAAAAGAAGAAGTTATTTTATGTGATTTCAGTCTCGCTAATCGGTGTTTTGACTGTGCTATCCATACCATGGTTTTTTAAGATATTATAAATAACCTTGATGAGAGAGGAGTTTAAGTCTGTACTACGCCATCGCTTTGTGGACGGACACCTGATGTGGATATAAGGCACGGACATCATCGTTATTTACGCTCTAGTAATACAGCGAACGGTTTATAGGGTTCTATTAAATGACTTATATTTGGGTTTAGCTGAGTAGATACGCTTTGTGTAATATAGGTAGTGTGCGAAAAGATGGGGGTGGGAAACTGATATGGACTCCGTCAGCTTGCCGCAGAACTGGTATTTTCTAACCTTTGCGGAGCGCTTTTTGGCGGCACGCGGGCATTCGCTGCGAAATCCTGATGCATTTCGCAGCTCAGTGCCCGCTTA
>OATB01000409.1_pt1 | contig 33423 bp, 25 predicted proteins | sample 1494941 | NCBI WGS metagenome assembly OATB01 (sample SAMEA2579931, study PRJEB22360) | human gut metagenome | reverse complement strand
AGCTGGACAAATGCGTTTGTGTTCAATTTACCCTGATTGGAGAAATAATTGAGGTTTCCCTCCCTCTGTACCTGCGGGGGTTCTGCATTTGTCTGCGGTATCGCCGCATTGGCTGGGATGACAGCGTTAAATAAAGTACTGGCTGTCAGGACTACAGTTAAAACAAGTGAAACAACACGTCTTTTCATACACCTTTCCTCTTTTCTTTGTGGGGTTTTTTGTTAGTTTCAATTTAAATTATAGCTTTCCCGGTGTTGTTATTCTTTGTAAAAATTTGATCGTTTTTTACACTTTTAGGTGAAAAAGCACTATAATAAAAGGAAGAGGGGCAGGAGAAGTAATCTTGTCCAAACAGTTCAAGAAAATCCATTGAATATCATATAGAATGAGAAAGAGGTAACGGAATGAAGCAGTGGGATATGGAGAAAGTGAATGCCGTACAGAGGATGCAGGATTATATAAGGGAACATATTGAAAGTGAAGATTTTTCCTATGAAGATATGTATTCCAGCGCCGGTTATTCGAAAAGGCATGGAGACAGAATTTTTAAGGAATGCATAGGAAAGACGCCAAAAGAATACGTCCGGGCAATCCGCCTGTCTGAAAGTTCCCTGGAGTTATTAAATAGCAGCCAGAGGATTCTGGATATTGCGTTGAACAGCAGCTACCAGTCTCATGAGGGATATGTGAAGGCATTTTGGGAGGCATTCCATGTTACGCCCAGTTCGTACAGGAATTCACCGGATCCCATCCCCCTATTTGTTCAGTACCCGATCAGAAATTATTTTACGTTAATTAACCACAAGGAGGACAGAAATATGTGTAAAGAAATGAAATTATGTATGATTACTGCGGTGGCAAGACCGAAAAGAAAGATGATACTGATGCGTTCTGTAACAGCTGTGGATTACTTTTCATTCTGCCAGGAAGCCGGATGTGACTGGGAAGGTCTATTTAACAGCATTCCTGAAAAATATGATATGGCGGCTATTGTGGAATTGCCGGCGAATCTGATAAAGGAAGGAACGTCTTCTGTTGCAGCCGGAGTGGAAGTACCGTTTGACTACGCGGGTGCTATTCCAAATGGATGTGATGTGATGGAACTGGAGCCTTGTGAAATGCTTTATTTCCAATCAGAACCCTATGAGAATGACGAGGATTTTTGTGTAGCCATTGACAGTGTCCAATATGCCATTGAAAAGTATAATGCAAAAGCCTACGGATACCGGCTGGATTCCACGCTGGCGCCAAAGTTTAATTATGGGGCGAATACGGTAATGGGAGCGAAAATGGCAGTGCCTGCTTGCAGGTTGTAGGGGGAGGGGAATAGAGCCCGAGATTTATGTTATTGCCATAAAGCTGTTTTTCTCGGCAGGTTGGAAACCCTGGGCTGTGTCTGGCTGTTCTTTTTTTGATGCAGCATTGTGACGTGTGAACATGTCTTATAACCCCATATCAGATTTAAAGGTAGAGATGTACTTCAAGAATGGATTTATGTACAAGGTAAATGGATGATATTACCATATAGACGAGAATGTATACCAGATAGTCAATAGAGGTGAAAAATGTGATGATAATATGATATACTAATTCATGAATATATTGATTATGGATTCTATCTTATAACGCTAACTGGTGAAATAGAGGAAAGGTGATATAATGAAAATTATTAAAAAAATAATTTGTTTAACGTGTTTTCTTTGTACAATACTATTGGTAACTACTATTGACGCAGATGCTAGAACTAATGTGCCGACACAAAATATGAAATACAACCCTACTGTTATTACTCCAATCACAACAAAAACCACAAAAATAAAGGTGTATGTGTATTCAAACACGAAACTGTACATAAAAAAAGGTAATAAGACTCTTGCTTCTAAGTCCTTCAAAAAGGAAGGAATAAAGACGATCAGGATAAAAAAGCAAAAGTTGAATTCTAAAATTAAATTCTATCTAGTAAATATGGCTAATGGAAAAAAAGGAAAGATAGTAACTAAAAAGGTTGTTAACAAAGCAGACAATATTATTTTGAAAGCTCCCAAGGTAATTTATGAATCCGGAGTATTAACAGTTAGGGGTAAAATAGGCTGTGTTGTTTATATCAAAGTGGTTCATAATGAAGGCTCTGATCCATGGTATAAATTTGGCACAATCTTAAGTAAGAAAGGTATTGAAGCAACTCCAAGTTTTAGTACTGATACGCATGGTTACTGTTTGGTTCGATTAAAAGATACGACTGGAAAGAAAAGTCCTATAACTAAGGTGAGAATCCCTAAAAACGATATTGGTGCGGTTATTGATTAATTTAAATAGTGAATGTTTATGATTTCTTTTTGTAAAGATATCAAAATAAGTGGGGTTACACGTGTGTTAAGAAAAGTCTGTAAATACGGGACTTCTATGATAATGATTGGGCTGAAAGCTCTTAGTTGAGCTTCCGGCCCTTTTTTTATATATAAAAGCACATGCGATTGCGTGCCAAGTGCAGGCAGAAAATCTGCCTGCAATAAATAGTTTAGATTGGTTTATTCGGGCAGGTGAAGATTCTGTTCCAAGAAATCGTGATTCCGAAAGAATGGAAAACGGCGTTCCGGAGCACGGAAACCCTTAGATTGGATTGAGCGCTGCACATGAGAAATCGAAGAATTGTCAAGTCCATAGCCGATTTGCGTCGCATTAGCAGGCTTTATAATGATTAAATTTAAAATACGATCCTTTAACAGGTGAAATTACAAACTTTTACGCCATCAAGGTTAACCATATCTCAACTCCCTGGAAGATTTGAAAAAGTAGTTTATACAGTGATAAACTTGCATTCACCTATCTGGGATATTTGTGTATCGCCCGCTATTCCTCCATCCTCTGCCTTGCAGGTTGACAAAATATTCAGCACTGATATCTCGAATAACAACTAGTTGGTACACTAGAAATACCTCGGGAGTTAAATATCAAAGATGTTATTGGATTACTATTATTGAAAATCTTTTGGATAATGCCATTGAGGCGGTAGAAAAAACAAAATCTTGATCGAGAGAGATATCAATCATATTGGTATTTAGGTAGCCGATCATTAGGGAGGTTTGATTCACAGGAATCAAACCTCCCTTATTCATATATAAAATCATAACAAGATACACAATCGTAGTTAGACAAAGAGAGATCAAACCATTATGGTGCTACGATCACATCCACTTCATTCTTAACCAGTGTATGATAAAAGTCCTGGGATATACCCGAATCTGTAATGAGGGTATATCCTTTTTTTAGCTGGCAGAGCTGTACAAAGGTTTTTTTCATAAATTTCGAAGAATCAGCTACTACGATGATATGACGGCTTGATTCCAGAACTGCAGTAAAAGTACCTGCCTCTATATAATTGTAGTTATAGATATAACCGTTTTCATCTATTGCAGCTGCGCTGATAAAAGCATAGTCAAATGAAAAGCTGCGAATCATATTTTCGGCAACGTGGCCTACCGCGTTCAGAGAGGGAAGAATTAACTGGCCTCCAATGGATATTACGGTGTAGTCCGGATGGCTTGCCAATACCTGGGATACACTGACGTTGTCAGTTACTAAGGTAGTATTATTTAGCGAATAATTGATCTGAAGTGCCATACTATACAAAGTTGTACCGGAGGCGATATAAACCGCATTACATGTGGGAAGCATACTGGCTTTTTGCAGGTATTCAGCCGCAGCCAGCCCTAAACTCATTTTAATCTGCTGGTTTACATTGAGCCTTGTTTGGAACGGAGCGGCATTTACAGAGGTGGTTATTTCCTGTATCAGAGTGGCGCCTCCGTAATGACGGATAACGGTCTTGTTATTTTCCAGTGTCTGAAGGTCTCTTCGGATGGTCATATCTGAAACCCCGAATTTCTCACATAAGTCTACCACATTTGCAACTCCGCCGTGAGTACGCATATATTCAATTATCTGATCTGTTCGTTTGATTTTCATACAATTTTTGTTCCTTTCAAAAGAATCAAACACAAATAAAACATATTTGACTTGAGTTTGTTTATTCTATTATATAATTAAGTGAAAAAAATTACAATAGGGTAGTTGTAATAAAATGTTTATTTGTATATATATGATACGATATGGGACAAAATTGTGGGAGTGGAATTAAAGTAATGTATTAAATAAACAAAAAAATATTTAAATAAAACAAAATAGTATAAGAATAAACAAAAAAGGCTTGACAAAAGGATGCGAATATGATTATATGTAACTATAAACAAAACAAACACAACAAACAAATATTAAACACTGAATATCAGGGGACAGATACCAGACATAATAAATCAGACAGCAAACACACAGAATACCAAACAGAAAGTGCCGAAATACAGAGCAGCAAACAAAGACTACCAAACACAGGGTACTAAACAGAGAGCAACACAGAGTAGCAAACAAAGACTACCAAACACAGAGCACTAAACAGAGAGCAATACAGAGCACCGAACAGAGAGCAATACAGAGCACAAAGCACAAAGCACAGAGCATCAAACAAGAACAGCATAACAGCAGCCATCAGCCAGAAATTAAAACAAAACAAAAAATAAACATAAACGTTGAATCTTAAACAAACAATATTTAACTATCAACTAAACAAAGAGGAAAAAGAAAATGGATAAACAGTACATTATCAGTATTGACCTGGGGACATCCAGCTGTAAGACGGCGTTGTTTAACGGAGAAGGCGCCATGGTTGGAATTGCATCCAGAGAACACAAGACTTTTTTTGGAGAGAACGGTGCAGTAGAGCAGGATCCCAATGAGTGGTGGCTGGGAGCAAGAGAAACAATTCGTGAGGTATTGTGGAAATCCGGAGTCAGCAGCAGCCAGATCGCTGTGGTGGGTATCGACAGCCAGAGCAGTGCAATGATACCGGTAGGACGAGATGGAGAAGTTCTTCATAATGCAATGATCTGGACAGACCGACGTGCAGTTATGGAAAAGAGATGGATTGATGTCAACGTGGGGCAGGAAATATTGACGCAGATTAATGGAAACCGCAATGATGAATCCAATGTAGCGCCGAAGCTGATGTGGTTTAAAAACAATTTTCCAAAGCATTATCAGCTAACCTGTAAGATATTAAATGCTGCCGGATTCCTTGCGTATAAACTGACCGGCATATTTTCCTGCAATATTTCAGAAGGAGGCCTGACCCAGCTGTTTGATGTTGAAAAGGGGGAATGGTCGGAGGAGTTGGTGAAAGCCTGTGAACTGGACATAGATAAACTGCCCAGGCTGTACCAGTGTTTTGATCTTGTGGGAAATATTACGGCACAGGCAGGAGATAACACCGGTCTGCTTATGGGAACGCCGGTGGTCGCAGGTGCTATGGACGCAGTTTCCTGCGGACTTGGATGCGGAATTACAAAAGACGGGGATGCTTTTATTACGGGAGGTACAGTCACCGCCCTTGGGGTGTGTACCGGTAAGCCGGTAAGAAGCGGTTCGCTCCACGTTTACCACCACATTGTGCCGGGGACATGGTGTAATATGGCGGGAGTTGATTTTGGAGGCGGTAATTACCGTTGGTTCCGGGATAAGTTCATGCAGGACTTCAATTCGGAAAATGTATATGAAGAAATGAACCGGATGGCGGAGCAGGTAAAGGCAGGTGCTGATAAACTTTTATTTCTTCCCACTTTAGTGGGGCAACGGTGCCCCCAATGGGATGGGAGTATGAGAGGCTTATTTTTTGGATTATCGCCAAATCATGGCAGGGAGCATTTTCTAAGGGCAATTATGGAGGGAAATGCTCTGGCTGTCAGGGAAATTATGGAGTTACTGGGGGAAGAAGGCGCCGTGGCAAGAAAGCTCAGGATAGCGGGGGGAATTGCAAAAAGCAGCATCTGGATGGAAATATTTGCAGAAGTGCTTGCAAAGCCCTTGTATCTCGCTGAATGTGAAGAAGCAACTGCTATGGGAAATATGATAAATGCTGCATATGGAGCGGGGATTCTGGATTCTTTTCAGGACGGGGAGAAATTTCTGAAGTTTGAACCGGTAGCTGTAAAGGAAGCAAACTATGAAAAGTATGACAGGCTTTATGGATTATATAAAAAGCTATATCCTGCAATGAAAGCGCAGTTTGAAGAGCTGGCTGGGATGCAGTTATAGATATAAGAGCAGGGGAATAGTACTGCATTTACGAAATTCAGCACTGAGAAAAAAGGAGGAATAAAAATGACACCCAGAGAAAGAGTGCAGTGTATTTTGGAACACAGGAAGCCGGACCGCGTGGCAGTTGACATCGGTTCCACCGCATCGGGAATGACCAATCCCACCTTCAGGAGGGTAAAAGAGTATTTTCAGGTGGAAAGCGAAGACCTTATAATTCGTCCGGATGAGAGTTCCGCATTGTATAATGATGAACTGATGGAAAAAATGGGAGGAGATTTCCGGCATGTATTTCTACTTCCGCCGGATGGATATGAACCGGTATATGACGACGAAGGAATTATTACAAATGAGTTCGGCATTAAGAAAAAGCTGGTAAACGGCCTGTCCCAGGGGCACAGCAGTCCCCTTGCAGACGCAGAAATAGAAGATATTGATACTTATCCATGGCCGGATCCTTATGCCCCGGGACGTGCGAGAGGAATGAAGGAAAGGGCAGAATATCTGTATAACCAAACGGATTATGCAATAGCGTCCAGAGCAGTTTCACATGGTTTTTTTGAGCTTGCATGGGAGCTGCGGGGGATGGAAAACATGTTGGTGGATATGCTGGTGGATAAGGAATTTGCCAACAGATTGCTGGATAAAACTCTGGAAATACAGATGGGGCTTTATGATGTGCTGTTAACAGAATGCGGAGAATACATACAGATCGTGGAAACAGGAGATGATTATGGGACGCAGAGAGGACCGATTATATCGCCGGAGCTATTTGAAGAAATGATTGTTCCCAGACGTAAAAAATTAAACGATTTTATTAAGTCAAAGGCGCCCCAGGCGAAGATATTCCATCACACCTGCGGATCCGTATATAAGATTTTAGACGGCATTATTGCAACAGGAGTAGATATTTTAAATCCTATCCAGCCAAGTGCAGACGATATGGATACCTTCCGGCTGCAACAGGAATTTGGAAATAAGCTCATCTTCCATGGCGGCATTGATGAGCAGACAGCGCTGATCGGTTCTCTGGAAACTCTGAAGAAGGAAATGGAGGTGAGAGTGCAGTCCCTGGGAAAAGAAGGGGGATATATTATGGCGCCTACCAGTAACTTTATGGATGACATGCCATTAGAAAATATAGTAAACTTTGCAAAAATTGCAAAAGAGGTCGGAGTATATGCCTGGTAAAGATTGATTCAGGACCTGGGAATTGACAGGGACTGATTGAATTACATATACCGGAGCGTTTGAAAATTCATGTGTGGGAATTGCGGTAAATCATATGATAGTCAAATACCGCGCAGCAGGCAGCGGGATATTTGAACCTCGCGGCAGCAGCCAAATATACATGCAAGCATGTACGCCAGGCTTGCTGACCGGGGAAATAAAATAAGCGGAGGTATTGATATGTTGAGAAAAATTATAAGTACGGTGTTATGTTTAACGATGGTTATAACTATGGCGGGGTGCGGCAGTAACGGACAAAGCAAAGAAACCGCTGCAGCAACGGCAGAAAAGGGTGATGTTGATGAACAGGTTACAGCCGGCGGACAGGACGGGTCGGATATTAAAGTTGGTTTTGCAATAAAGACACAGGATTCCCCATACTTTGTCAGCCTGGTGGATGCGGTAAAAAAACTATCGGAAGAGAAGGGATGGAAATGTACCGTTTTGGATGCCAATAGTGATACCAGTAAAGAGGCTGAGAATTTGGAGACATTTATAACCCAGGGAATGGACCTGATATTTTTGGACAGTGTTGAACCGGATGCCTGTATCCCAAGCATCAATGCAGCAGCAGAAGCTGATATTCCGGTGATTAATCTGGACAGCGGTGTGGGTGAGTGTGATCAATGTACTACAATATATTCGGATAACAAGCAAAATGGAAGACTGGTAGGAAAAGCATATGGCGATCAGTTTGACAAAGACAAAGAAATCATTGCGGTACTCCTGAGTGCATTAAAGGGAAATGTGGCATGTATGGAAAGAAGGCTGGGCTTATTCTGTGGAATCATTGAAAGCAGAGCCGGATACAGTGAAGAAGAAGCGTGGAAAGCAGCTCAGCAATTTGAGGATGACTTAATGAAAAATGGTAAGGCATCTAATGAAGAAGCCAGATTTACATTGCGTGGACAGGGCTGGGGTGCCGGAACAAGGGAAGAAGGATTAACTGCGGCAGAGGATTTGATTACGGCTAACAAAGATTTGAATTGTATGCTGGGAGAAAATGACCAGATGTTATTTGGAGGAATGGAGGCCCTGGAAAATGCAGGGATTACAGGTGTGGATATGGTTGCTGCAGCGGATGGGGCAAAAGAAGCATATGATCTGATCAAAGAAGGGAAATATTTTGGTACAGGAGAAAACTCTCCATATAAGGTGGCTGAAAAAGGCATAGAAGTTGCCAGGGAAATCCTGGTGGATAAAAAGGATTGGAGAAGCTATGACGATGTTATATTGACAGAGGCGGTTGCCGTGACAAAAGAGAACGTTGATGAACATTACCAGTTTGGATTTTAATTCGTGATTATACTCCGGCCGCTTATAATACCTAAGTTATAAGCGGCCGGGGATATGCCGGAATATGGAGGATACTATGCAGGATGAATACAGACTTGAAATGAGAAATATAACCAAGCATTTCGGAGGTGTTAAGGCACTGACCGGTGTTTCGTTAAAAGTTCAAAAAGGTGAGGTACATGCTCTGATTGGAGAGAATGGTGCAGGAAAGTCAACGCTTATGAAGGTTTTATCCGGTGCGTATCAAAAGGATGACGGAGAGATTCTGGTGGATGGGACCAGGATTAAAATAAACGGTCCAAAGGATGCAAAGGAACAGGGGATAGCCGTCATTTACCAGGAGTTTATGCTGGCACCGGATTTGACCGTGGCTGAGAATATCTTTATTGATAAATTATCTGCAGGAAAACTGACTATTAACTGGAGGCAATTGAAGGCTGATGCAAAAAAGCAACTGGAGAAACTGGGGTTTGACGAAATTGATCCAGGGGTGAGGGTAGGAAATCTGAGCGTGGCGTATCAGCAGGTAGTGGAGATCTGCAAATGTCTGACTCGCAATGCCAAGGTATTGGTACTGGATGAACCTACTGCAGTTTTGACCTTTTCTGAAATCGAGAAATTATTCGAAGTGATTCGGAAGTTAAAATCAGAAGGAACAAGTATTATTTATATATCCCACAGGCTGGAAGAAATATTTCAGCTTAGCGATCACATCACGGTTCTAAAGGATGGCACCTATGTGGGGACAGTACCCACAGCTTCCATTGATAAACAAAAGCTGGTCAATATGATGGTAGGCAGGGATCTGACCCAGTTATTTCCCGGGCGCAGTGCAGTGATTGGTGAAGAAGTGCTCCGCGTGGAGGGACTGAATGCCGGATCGTTGGTGAAAAATGTCAGCTTCTATGTGAAAGCCGGAGAGATACTGGGGTTCAGCGGCCTTGTCGGGTCAGGCAGAACGGAGACCATGCGTGCTATTTTTGGAGCGGATCCCAAAGAATCCGGGAATATAATTTACTTTGGAAAAAAGGTGAATTTTAAGGATCCCAAAGAAGCAATTAAAAACGGATTTGGACTGCTGCCGGAGGATCGGAAAAAGCAGGGGCTTCTATTGGAACAGAGTATCCGAGTCAATACAACCCTGGCGGCACTTGGAAAAATAACCAATAAATTTGGAGTAATTAACCACAGGAAAGAGAAGAAGTATGTCTCTGATTTACTAACCGGACTGTCTACGAAATATGGTTCTGCCGAGGATCATGCAAACAGCCTGAGCGGTGGCAACCAGCAGAAAATAGCACTGGCTAAATGGCTGGCGGCTGACTGCAAATGCGTTGTCTTTGATGAACCCACCAGGGGCGTAGACATTGGCGCCAAAATAGAAATTTATAAAATAATAAATTCACTTGCCCAAAATGGTGTGGCGGTTATTATGATTTCATCAGAAATGCCGGAGATAATCGGTATGTGTGACAGGGCAATGATTATGTTTCAGGGCAGGATTACCGGAGAACTGAGCAAGGAAGAACTGGCTGAAAGCAATTTAATTAAATATGCTATGGGGGTATAAGCGGATGCAGCAGGAGAAAAAGAAGCGCCGGATTCGGCAGCTGTTAATACAAAATAATACATATATCATTTTCATTATCTTATTTATTGTCTGTTGCTTGTTGTCGGAAAATTTTCTGACAGTAATGAATCTGAGAAATATAGCTTTGCAGCAGGCAGCACCTATTTGCGTGGCAATCGGTATGCTTTTTGTAATTTTAACAGGAGGGATTGATTTATCGGTTGGGTCTGTCATGGCTTTTGGCGCATCGCTGACAGCTATTTTGATCAGGGATTTTTCCATGAATTTAGTTCTGGCAATCCTCATTTCCCTGGCGGCGGGGCTTCTTATGGGAACTTTTATAGGGGTGCTGGTTGCCTATACGAAGATGCAGGGATTCGTGGCATCCCTTGCTATGATGACAATAGCCAGAGGAATGGCGTTCGTACTTACCAACGGGACACCCATTAAATTAGAAAAGGGATATCTGGATCTGCTTGTGAAAAAAGAACTGTTTTATCCCATTATAATATTTACCGTGTTAATTGTAGTGCTTTTTTGGTTTATACAGAAATACACGGCTTTTGGGCGGATTGTAATAGCCGTGGGAAGCAATGAAACAACGGTGGAACTTGCGGGAATCCGGGTTAAACGATATCTGATTTCTGTTTATGCCATCTCTGGTGTATTGGCTGCGCTGGCGGGAATTTTTGTGGCGTCTAGAAGTTCTACCGGAAGTGCTTCCGTGGGAGTAGGTCAGGAACTGGATGCCATTACAGCATGTGTAATCGGAGGAGCAAGTCTGGCGGGCGGAAATGGATTTGTGATCAAGACGGTAGTGGGGGCCCTGGTATTGGCGCTCATAGGAAATATTATGAATTTAATGGCAGTTCCTTCCTATCCTCAGGATATTATAAAAGGCTTTATTATAATTGCAGCTGTGCTGCTACAGATCGTAACGGAGCGTTCAGAAAGGACTGTTTAAATGGGGCATTAAGGATAAATCGATTGTTCTTCAAACTGCACGAAGTGATACTCCGTGCAGTTTTATTTCGTTGCAGGTCATACTTTAACCAGATATTGCTTATGTTGTACAACATGTCCGATTAAGCCCAGACAAAAGATTAAAGAAGATAATTTATGTATTATTTTAATGATCAGCATGCCTGCTGTCAGGTGTGAAACAATACCCGAAATCAAAATAATCAGAAAAGACAAGATCAGAATTTGATCTATACGTTTTAAGTTTGCCGGCATGAATCTGTATTTTTTCCATTTGGCAAACAGGTGAACCGTTGACAGGATACCCAATAAAAGACCAATTAAGACATGTACGGCTGTACCGGTAACTTTAACTCCAAATAGTGCAGCACATAAAATAGCAGAAATCATCATAAAAGTAAATTCTTTGTGTTTTATCATACGTATTTTCCTTTTTGGTTTATCATATTTTTCGCTTTGACTTCAAATCATTCATATCCCGTTCCGGGTAACGGATAGGATAGAAACGGTTATCATACGTGGGTTAGGCGCGTCTAACTATGGTATTCTACTATAAAAATATGAATATGCCAAGAGTAAAGCTGCTAATAAGAAATATTCTCATTAGCTTATCATGCTAAGATTTGACTAAAAATGCGGTAACATATTGAGCGGGTTCCTCCGGAATTCCTGACAACCGTTATATAGGCAATAATTATCCATTTCCGATTGAACCCCCCGGATCTTTAAAGACCATCATAAGATATGCAACGTGATGCACAGAAAAGGACATTTGGATTTTCTGACTAGAAAAGACATCAATTAATACTATGAATCACCTGACACCTTTGATATAATAGCCTTAATAAGAACTGTGGGAGGGTACGTATGAATGAAAAAATGAAAAATATTTTGTTGCTGTTTTTAAGTTTGGTGGTTGTCGTTCCCCTTTATATTTTTCTTCATGAGGGAGGGCATGCGCTGGTGGCGCTTTTATGTGGTGACAGGATTACAGACTTTAGTATTTTGCAGGCACATATGAGTTCCGAAGGAGGTGTATATCAGCCGGTAACATCGGCGCTGCTTCATGCGGGTGGGATGTTGCTGCCAGTTATAATTGCAGTTATTTACATACTTCTATATCGGAAAGAAAATGAAAAGCCGTTCTATCGGATCTTTTCCTGCCTGTTCGTTGTCAGCTCTGTTTATTCCGCCGGGGCGTGGATTTTAGTGCCAATACTCTATTTAAACGGAAGTGCACCTGTGGGCGATGATGTAACGCAGTTTCTAAATGTATCGGGCATGAATCCCATTGCTGTCATAGTTTTGGCAGCACTGATCCTGGGCTTTCTTACTTTTCTTGCCTGGCGCAGGAAAATATTTCAGAACTATCTGGCTATTTTTAAAATAAAAACAAGAGCTGACTTACAAATATAATAGTAGTTTATAAAAAAGATCTCCTTGGGTTAAGGTGTTATATTTGCCTTAACGCAGGGAGATCTTTTTGCTGGCATTACTTCGCCGAGTATAACTTCAATACATAACTCTGGACTATAGTTCATGCGGACAGGACGAGGAGCGTATAATCAAACTGGGTTTAAGCAAGAATTTCTCAGTTACCGTTTCAAGGTCAGTTAATTGTTTTAAGAGAATAGATACGGTTCGCTGGCATATTTGTTCCAGGGGCTGTTTTACGGTAGTGAGCGGTGTCTCTAACATGGAGGAATAAATTAAGTCATCATATCCTGCGACGGATATGTCTTGTGGAACCTGGATATGGTGCTCTTTCAGGTTCTTGAGCACACCCATAGCCATAAAGTCATTAACGGTTATAATGGCATCAGGCTGGAATTTCCCCAAAATCTGTTCCGTTGCCGAGTATCCTCCCTGCAGAGTAACGTCTGCAGTCACAATCCATTCAGGCTGATAGGATAAATGCGCATCGCGAAATGCTGAAATGTATCCTTCTACGCGAAGATTTGAAACAGGTGCAGCCAGATTGCCAACCAGATAAACAATTCTTTCATGCCCGTTTTCTAACAGATATTTGGTAAGAGATGCAATCGCAGCAGAATATGCTAAATTTGATAAGTAAGATACGAATATCATCTTAAAATGAGAGACAGTATAAATTAATTAACCATAAAAATTATTTAATAAATTATGCCGTTATTTAATAGCAATGCTTGGGTTACACCGGGTTCTGCTTGATAATACCGGCATATTTTATGCTCCTTTTTTCTAAATACATGGATTTTATAACCCTTTAAATTGTCATCGTTGTTAAACTCCTGAAATGATTGCACAACCACTCTTTCTATGCTAAAATAAAAATAAATTATTTTGGCGAAATACCTTGAAATATCTGCGTATTCCTAACAGCATAATTGGCGGTATATATTTGTTTATAGAAAGAGGAAATGATATGAAGGAACAATTTTCTGCAAGGCAGACGGCCCGGCTATTTTGCAGTTCCTGGTTTGAACAGAGGAATGCAGAATTGACGACAGAATTTCTGGCGGATGATATTCAGTTTATTGGCACGGGAGAGAAAGAGTTTGCCTTTGGAAAGTCCGATATGGCGAATTATGTCCTTACCGATATTCGGGAAATACCTGAGCCATTTGAAATGAATCTCTCAGTGATTCATGAGCAGCTTTTTTATGATTCGATTTATATTATGACTGCTGAGTTCACACTTAAAAATTCCGTGTACGCATGGCGCCTGCACGGCTTTTTTGCTCTGTGTAAGCAGGAGAACAGATGGCTGGTATGCAGTCTGCACTTTGCTGAACCGGGCGTCAGCCAAAGGGGAGAAGAGCATTATCCGCAAACGCTGGTTATGGAAAATGTAATGCAGCAGCGCCAGGCGCTTTTGAATGATTCTCTGGCTGGCGGCATGATGGGCGGTTATATGGAACCGGGATTTCCGTTTTATTTCATAAACCGCCGGATGCTGGAATACCTGGGTTATGAGAATGAAACGGAGTTCGTTAACGATATTGGAGGTATGGTTTCTCAATGTATGTATCCGGGGGATCGGGAGCGGGTAGACCAGGCGGTTGATGAACAGATTGGGGATAAAGGGGAATATGTCGTTGAATACCGCATGAAGAAAAAAGACGGCACTTATATCTGGGTTCATGATGTTGGGCGCAAGATGACTGCGGAGAATGGAAAACCTGCCATAACCTCGGTCTGTATCGATATTACGGCTCAAAAACAGGCACAGGAAGAGGTGCTTCATATCTATAACAATATCCCGGGAGCGGTATTCCGGTGCCGTTTTGATGCGGATTTTTCGGTGATTGATGGGAATGACGGATTATATGAATTTATTGGATATACCCGGGAAGAATTTGCGGGAATGGGCAACAAAATGTCTTCTGTGATTTATCCGGAAGATCTGGATGTTATGACGGAGCGGCTAAAAGCACAACTGGCGGGCGGCAATACCATTCAGAATGAAAACCGTCTGATTTGCAAGGACGGATCGGTTAAATGGATTTCCATTAAGGCACAGCTTCTTACGGAAGAAGATAATGAGCGGTATTTTTATTGTGTGTTTGTGGATATTACGGATGAAAAAAAGCTTCAGCAACGGGATAAAGAGCTGTATGAAAAGGAACTGGAATATTTTACGGAGCTGTCTTCTGCCGGCGGCGGCATTCAGGGGCGGATTAATGTCAGCCAGGATAAGGTTGAGAGTTATATTGCATCATCAGAAATTGCGATTGCATATGTAGGGGATACTTATGAAAAAACTGTGGAAAATATGGCGGCATCTGCAGTGGAAACAGAGTATGGGAAAAAGATCCGGGAAACCCTATGCAGGGAGAAGGTGCTGGCTGACCACGCGGCAGGAAAGGTGGATTATCACTTTGACTTTTTATGCCGGAGCGAAGGAGGGAGTGCTTTTTGGGGAAGTATGAGCTTTCGCTCTTCCATGAATCCCGAGACCGGAGATGTAATCGTCTTTTTTTATCTGTTTGATGTTACGGAGCAGAAACTGCAGACCCAGCTGCTAAGCAGAGTAACGGAACTGGATTATGACATTATCATGGAAATTGATATGGATCAGGACATGCACAAGATATTTTCAGTTACCGACAGCCAGAAGAATGCCTTTCCATGCAAGGATGGATTCCAGGCGGAAATACGCGCACTGGCTGAACGGTTTATGGATGAGGTTCCCAAAGATGAATTCCTTACCAAACTGGGCTACAGTTATATCAGGCAGACGCTGGCTGAGCAGGATACCTATACTTTTATTGTTGAGATCAAAGATGAATATGGCATCATTTATGTAAAGCGTTTTCAGGTATTCTATATTAGTCAGGATCTGGGACGCGTATGTATAGCGTGCAGCGATGCCACGGATGTTGTACGGCAGGAGCAGAAGCAAAAAGAGGAATTGTCGGCAGCACTGGTTGCCGCGGAGCAGGCAAATGCGGCTAAATCCGATTTCCTTTCCCGGATGAGCCATGAAATCCGTACGCCTATGAATGCAATTATCGGTATGAGCGCAATTGCAGCCAGATCAATCGGTGATGATGAGCAGGTGGCGGACTGCATCTCTAAGATTGGTATCTCTTCCCGCTTCCTGCTGGCATTGATTAACGATATTCTGGATATGAGCCGGATTGAAAGCGGGAAGATGCTGCTGAAAAAAGAGAAGATACCGGTGGAAGAATTCTTAACCGGGGTGAACTCTATCTGCTATTCCCAGGCTTCGGCAAAAGGGGTGGAGTATGAGTGCATAGTGGATCCTGTTTTGGATGATTATTACATAGGCGATGCAATGAAGCTGCAGCAGGTACTGATTAATATTCTGAGCAATGCAATTAAATTTACCAACGAAGGCGGTAAGGTCACTTTTTCAGCAGCCCTGCACAGGAAGACCAAGAATGACGCTGTTTTGCGTTTTATTATCAACGACACAGGTGTGGGAATGAGTGAAGAATATCTGGGGCATATTTTCGAACCGTTTTCCCAGGAGAGTTCCGGAACGACTGCTTTATATGGCGGTACCGGGCTGGGGCTGGCGATTTCCAAGAACATTGTGGATATGATGGATGGGAAAATAACGGTACGTTCCATAAAAGGAATCGGATCGGAGTTTACCGTAGATGTGAAGCTTGGAATTACAGAGGAAGAGAAGCTGCGCCACAATCAGAAGAAACCAAATTATAATTTTTCCCACCTGAAAACCCTGGTGGTAGATGATGACGTAGCTGTCTGTGAGAGCACGATTACTACGCTGTCGGAGATTGGAATCAAAGCGGAGTGGGTAGACAGCGGACGCAAGGCGGTTGACCGGGTGAAAACGCTTTGGAATAAAGGAAAATACTACGATATGATCCTGATTGACTGGAAAATGCCGGAGATGGACGGTATAGAGACTGCGAGGCGTATCCGTCAGATTGTGGGTCCGGAAGTAACCATTATCATCATGACTGCATATGACTGGATTTCCATTGAAAATGAGGCAAAGCTTGCGGGAGTAAATTTACTGATGAGTAAGCCGATGTTTAAATCGTCCCTGGTCTCCGCATTCACCAAGGCTCTGGGTGTTCAGGAAGAACAGACGCATCAGGCAGAGGTAATCAATTATGACTTTACCGGAAGCCGGGTGCTGCTTGTGGAAGATAATATTATTAATACAGAGGTTGCTGCCATGCTGCTGGAGGACAAGGGTTTTACTGTAGACACGGCAGAACACGGATTGCGGGCAATAGAAATGTTCAGCAAATCAGAGCCCGGATATTATAATGCTATTCTGATGGATATCCGGATGCCACTGATGGACGGATTAACGGCGGCAAACAATATCCGGCATCTGAGCAACGTGGATGCCAGGACGATCCCTATTATTGCCATGACTGCCAATGCTTTTGACGATGACATTGAAAAGAGCAAAGCGGCAGGAATGAATGCCCATCTGGCTAAACCCATTGAACCAGACCGGCTGTATCAGACATTATATGATTTTATCTTTGGAAAGGAGATCTGAAATGGGTGGATTAAAAAAGGGAGAAGCCGGTGTGGTACAGGATACCGTCCTTCCAACGGACCGGATGGAATCTATATTAGACAATGCACCGGTAGGGATATATGTCAGTGCGACTGAGAATATGGAGCTGCTTTATGCCAATCAGATGGTAAGGGATTTGCTTTTCCAGAATCAGGATTTTGATGGAATTACCTGTTATCAGGCGGCGGGACATGAAAAGCCATGTCCATTCTGCCGTGCAGGAGAAATGTGCCGGGAGAAGCTTATGGTTCGTGAATTTTACAATCCGGGTAATAAGCGTACCTATCAGCTCAGCGGTAAAATAATAGACTGGGGAGATAAAACAGCACATATTGAGTATATACTTGACATTACGGATAAAAAAAGGGAAGAAGACCAGTCAAAAGCTGTGAAAGAAGAGCTGCAGACTACATTTACCAACATCCCCTGTGGTTTGTGCGTTTATCAGTATGAGAACGGGTGCATTTCTCCGTTATTCCATAACAGTGCTTTTTATGAAATTATGGGATATTCTGATGAACATATAAAAACATTGGAACAAAAGACAGAATTTTTGAATGTACATCCGGAGGATCTTGGACTCTTACAGGGTAAGATCATGGAAGCAGTCCGGTGCAACGGATATTTACGCCAGACTTACCGGGTGTTCAATGACAGAGCGGGCAGATACCACTGGATTCATTTAGAAGGAGCTGTGAAGGCACAGGGAGGCGGTAAAAAACTTCTCTACGGCGTATACAGTGATGTCAGCGAACAGATGCATCTGGAGAAAGAGCTCGCCAGTGCCAATGAACAGATGCAGGATATCATCAATGCCATTCCGGGCGGAGTTGCGATATATGTGGTGGAGAATAGGCGTTTTATTCCTACCTTTGCATCGGAAGGAGTAATGGCGCTGTCCGGGCACACACGGGAAGAGTATGTGGAGATGACAGGGCAGGATGTGTTTGACATTATATACGAGCCGGACCGGGAGCGGGTTCTGAAAGCGGCAAAAGAAGCGCTAATCAGCGGAGAAGTACTGGATGTCTCCTATCGCATGTACCACAAGGACGGCCATTTGATTTGGATTCATCTCAATGGCAGGCGTATGGGCACTTTGTCGGAGACTATGAAGTTCTATGCCGTCCTCACCGGTATGTCGGCAGAGACACGGCTGTTTCAGAATATTGCCAATGAAACGGCGGATGGAATATATGTAATTGACAAGAAAAATTATGACCTGCTCTATGTGAATGAATCACAGAACCTTTTTAGCAAGAAGGTGGAGTATATCGGAAAGAAATGTTATGCTGCCCTTCATGGCAGGAATGAACCCTGTGAATTCTGTATCCTGAATAAAAATATAACTGAAGGGGTAGAGCAGGAGATCAGGAATGATGAGTCCGGGAGCTGTTACAGTACACGTTTCCGGGAAACAGAGTGGAATGGGATTCCAGCCTATGTCAACTATATACGGGATATCTCAGAGGAGGCCCGCATAAGGGAAGAAAAGGAACGTCTGGAACAGTATTTTCAAACACTAGTTAAAAATCTTCCAGGGGGAGTTTCCGTTGTCCGATACGAGAAGGACAAAAGCATGGTTCCGGAATTTTTATCCGATGGATTTGCAGAACTGACCGAAATGACGCTGGAGGATGCGTGGAAACTGTACCAAAAGGATGCTATGGCAGGAGTGCATCCTGATGATCTGGAGTTTGTATACAATAATCTTACGGCATATATTGACAGTGGTGAAAGCCAGTGTGAAATTGTGTACCGCCTGAAAAAGGGCGACGGCAGTTATGTCAGCGTGAAGAATAACCTTTCCATGTTTCAAAATGAGAATGGGGAAAGCAGGGTATATGCTGTCTATCATGATATGACCAGAGAATTAATGGAGCAGGAACAGCTTCGGCAGCAGTACAAGGAGATGCTGATAGAGCATTACCGCATACCGGTACCCAATGCGCTGATTATCGGACACTGCAATATTACCCAGAATGAAATTCTGGAAATCATTGACCATACAGATTCAGATTTACTGAATACGCTTGGTTCCGTCAGGGAAGAGTTCTTCTCCGGTATAGCCACCCTTGTGGTTGACGAAAAGGAAAGGGAAACATTTTTAAACATGTATCTGAATGCACCCGCACTTGCTGCTTTTGAAAGAAACGACAGGGAACAGATATTAAAATGTTTTATTAAGATGCCCCAGGAGACAAAAGGCCGATATGTGCAGTTTAAGGTTAACCTGGTGGAGGTGCCGGATACAGGGGATATCACCGGAGTACTGACAGTAACGGACATCACGGAACAGACCATAGCAGATCGTATTCTGCATCAGCTCTCCATAACAGCATACGACTTTGTCATTGATTTAAATATGGAACAGGACACATTTACCGTGTTGACTTCGAATCAGAATTCCGATTTTCTGCCGGCGGACAGGGGCAGCCATTCAGAGAGAATGAAAGATATGCTCAGTTCACCAGTAGTGCCAAAGGACAGGGAGCAGTATGCCAGATTATTAGATCCCGAAGAAATATACAGGAGGCTGACCGGACAGGGAAGTTATACATTTGCATATTCCACCATGGATGACAAGGGGGATATCCGAACGAAGAATATGACCGTTTCGGCTGTAGACCTGCGCCTTGGGAGGGTCTGCCTGGTACGGACTGATATTACAGATTCGGTGAAGGAACAGCAGGGGCTGCTGAATATGATAGCCTATACATTTGAACTGGCTGGATTTATAGACATCAATACAAAGCGGCTTGTTACCTATACACGCCAGACCGTGCTGGAAAATCTTTCTCCGTATATTGTGGACCACTATGAAGATGCAAAGTTTGCGGACGACTATGGAAATGGTACGGAAGAAGACCGGGAAGAAGTAATGCAGCAGTTCCTCCTGGAGCATATGGTCCACCGGTTAGAGGAAAAGCCTTCAGGTTATGATTTTGTACTTCCTTTCCGGTCTAAAGAGGGTTTGCTATATAAACAGATTAATGTTCTGTGGGGAGATGTAAACCACAGTACAATCTGTCTGGTACGGGCGGATGTGACGGATATGCTGACGGCTGAGCGTCAGGTAAAACAGACACTGGAAGACGCGCTGACCCTTGCTAAGGAAGCGAACCGGGCAAAGAGTGATTTTCTTTCCGCCATGAGCCATGATATACGAACCCCCATGAATGCCATTATGGGTATGACCACTCTGGCAACTGCCCATATGGGTGAGCCTGAGCGGGTAAGTGACTGTCTCCAGAAAATATCTGTATCATCAAGGCATTTGCTCAGCCTGATCAACGATATCCTGGATATGAGTAAGATTGAACGGTCTAATATTACGCTGAACCGCATGAAGATTTCGTTATCTGATTTGCTGGATCAGTTGTCTGCAATTATTGAACCCCAGGCAGCGGCATCAGGACTTAATTTAGAATTCCGGACAGAGGGCATCAGCCATGAATATTTCTATGGGGATTCTCTGCGTATCAATCAGATCTTTATAAATATTTTGGGCAATGCGATGAAATTTACCCCGGAATGCGGTACTGTGCAGTTCCTGGTTGAGGAAATTCCTTCTGTTAAAGGAGGGCAATGGGCACGCTACCGTTTCTCAGTCAGCGATACAGGAATCGGTATGTCGGAGGAATTCCTGGGACATATCTTTGAACCATTTACCCGCAGCAATACAGCGGGAGATGTTGAGGGAACAGGACTTGGACTCAGCATCACCAAAGGACTGGTAGATTTGATGGAGGGAGAGATATATGTAGAGAGCCAGATCAATCAGGGATCTACATTTCGGGTGGAACTGGAATGTGAGGCAGCACAGAAGGGAACGGATACTCGCGAAAACGAAAGCAGTGCAATAAAATCAGATGTACCGGAAAATGAAATATTTGCCGGACGCCGCTTTTTAGTAGCAGAAGATAATGCTATCAATGCGGAAATTCTCTGTGAACTGCTGGAAATGCATGGGGCAGCGTCGGTTGTAAAGAGAGACGGTGAGGAGACTGTAAAGGCATTCCTAAATACGGCACCGGGAACTTATGATGCGATCCTGATGGATGTGAGAATGCCCAAAATGAACGGATATGAAGCTACCCGGGCAATCCGTGATCTGGACAGGCCGGATGCAAAAAAGATTGTGATCGTTGCTATGACGGCAAATGCTTTTGAAGAAGACATCCAGGAGGCACTGATTGCAGGGATGGATGCACATCTGGCGAAACCACTTGATTTTATGGCATTGCATGATATTTTGTGTAAATTATTAAAACAAAAGTCTCTCGGATAACCAATAGGTAATCGCTTACATTTGCAATCAATATCTGTTCATATTTCTGACTTTATAAATACTGTAATTTCATAGCCGCTGTACTTCCTCGTTTCTTCAGACACCCGGAAGTACAGCGGTTTTTTTAAAAGAATAAAAAGAAGACATTTTTATGCTAAACTGAGGAAGAAAGATAGTGCGCTGGAAATACTGTGGACAAAATGAAAGGTGAAATGACATGATGGAAAAAATGCTGCTTTTAGTAGAAGATGAGATACTTATACAGGAAATGATAACGGATTATTTTGCCGTACAGGGATGGCAGACAGTGTGCGCAGGCAATGGCAGGGAGGCACTATCCTGTCTGGAAAATCAGAAGTTCCAGCTGGTGCTGCTGGATGTGATGATTCCGGGAATGAACGGATTTCAGGTATGTGAGGAGATACGAAGAAGCATGGAGATTCCGGTAATTTTCCTGACGGCATTAGAAGCGGAAAGTATGCAGTTAAAAGGATATGAATGTGGTGCAGACGATTATGTAACCAAACCATTTTCCCTTCCGGTACTTTTTGCCAAGGTAAATGCATTGATACAGCGGACGGATAAGAATAACGGTGAGCGGATTTTACAGAAGGGCATTCTTCTGCTTAATCAGGATCAGAGAAGAGTAACCGCAGCAGGGCAGGAGTGTATAATGGCTGATAAAGAATTTAAGCTCCTGCTTTATTTTATGGAAAATGAAAACAGGGTCTTGTCCAGGGAACAGATTTTAAATAGAGTATGGGGAGTTGATGCGGAGATTCTGGACCGGGTTGTAGATAAGCATATCGTCAAGCTGCGACAGGCTTTGGGGGAAGCGGGAAACTATATCCGGACGGTGTCTAAAGTGGGATATGCTTTTCAGATTCAGTAAGGGAGATGGCTATGACCAAAAAGGAAAAATACCGTATTATCATCAGAACAGGAAGCTGGTTTCTGCTTTTGTTTTTTCTTTGTGCGTGCATCATCACGATCTACGATGCCATGCGTAACAGAAAGCTGGGGCAGGAAGCATTTAACCAGAAGAAAATTTATGTTTATGAACGGTTGGTTAATGGAACAGAGGAACAGCTGCAAAAAATAATAAATGACGTGGACAACAGTGCCAAAAGCAGCCTGAATGGTAATTTTCAAAATCAGTACTACAGTTATCAGATTTTTAATGACAATGGAGAATTACTTGCAGAGAGTAAAAACTGCCTGAATATTAAAATCGGGGAAGGGGAAACGGCTGCATATGAAATCATATTCCCGGATCAGCTGTTAACCCCGGAGCAGATGGAATCTTTTATCCTGGCAATGGAAGAAAACAGCAGGAATAAGGCAAAACCGCCTAAATATCGTTTTCTCTATCGGACAGATGGTAAAGGCGGGCAGGAAACTTTGTCCGGACTCTATATTGAAAAATTAGAGTGGGTCAGCGGGGAAGAGGAAGAAAGTGCCCGACCTGATCCCTGGTTATCCACTTTACGCTCCTGGAAATCAGAATCGGACGGGAAAAACTATCTCCAGTCAGGCAGTGAAATGGTTATGGAGTGGAACCAATCAGCAGCGAAGGCAGAAGACGGAGAATATAAAGAGATTCAGGTGATGGCATTCCCTTACTATCAGGATGGGTTCCGGCATTGGAATTATTGGGAGCAGGAGGAATGGCTGCATGGAGACAGCGAGAAAGAAATATTCGGTAAGAACGGGATCGTATCGGGAACGAACTGGGAAAATGGCAGGACCATAAGTACAGGTTATAGTAAAACGAAGATGGAATCCTGGATAAAATTTTCCCTTACTAATAACAGGAAGAATATCTATTTCCATATCCGGGCAAGCGGAAGAAATATGTATACATCTCTGGAAAATCTGAAATGGGCGTATCTGGTTATGCTTTTTATCCTGGGAGTATGTGCGTCTTTTCTGGCACACGGTCAGATCAGAACGGAAGAGAAGCGGCAGCAAATGGAGCAGGAACGTAAGGATTTTATAAATGGAATGACTCATGAACTGAAGACTCCGTTGGCGATTATCCGAATGTGCGGGGATAATCTGCGTATAAAAGAGCTGGAACTTAAGAGGGATTATTATTTGGATATGATTAATCTGAAGACGGAAGAGATGGATACTATGATTCGCCAGATGATTACACTATCTCAGATAAATTCCATACATTTTATGTTAAAACCCCAGGGCACAGATTTAAAACAACTGGTGGCGGCGTGCCTTGCCCGGATTGCGCCTCTGCTGTCTGAAAAGCAAATTGACCTGCAGTTGGAAATGGAACCGGTAGTGAAGGAAGTGAATCAAAAGTATTTTGAACAAATGGTTTCTAATCTGCTGTCCAATGCAGTGTCTTATGTGGCACCGGGCGGTTACATCCGGATTATATTAAATGATAAGGAGCTGTCAGTTGAAAATGCCGGGGAGCCAGTTACTGATGAATGGAGGAAGGATATGTTTGATCTGTTCTCCAGCGGAAAACAGATCCATAACGGAAGGGAGAAGCATCTGGGATATGGACTGTATCTGGTAAAAAAGGTGGCGGATCTGCATGGTATGGGATGTGAGGCAGAGAATACGGCATCCGGAAATTTATTTCGTATTGGTTTTAAAGGAGAAGAATAAAAAGGGGATATTTTTCTGTTACGATGAAAAGAAAGAATATCACAGAAAAATATGAAGGGCATAGAAATATGCCATGGGGGGTAAAGGGATGAGAAAACAAAATAAAAATACTTGGAAAAAGCGGTATGGCATAATCCTGTTATCAGCCTTGTTAGCCTGTGCTGTAAGTGCCTGCCAGAAGACTCCTGATGAAGCGCCGGTAGTAAATAAATCAGAAGGACTCCCCAAGGAGAGCATTATTGAAAAGGCAGAGGATGGGGAAATAAAGCAGCTGGATGCACCGGAGCACTGGAAGGAAACTATGGAACGGATGGAAGGACGTGTCACGGTAGAAGCGGATGTGGACATCCCCAGGCTTACGGTAAGCAATACACCGGTATTGGAATTAGAAAAAGCACCTTTTGGCAATGAGCAGCTGAAAAAACTTACCGACTATTTTTGCAAAGGGAAGAAGTTTTACCATATTCCGCCGATGACAAAAGAAGAATTGTCACACCAGATTTCGAATATAGATAATAAATTTGGAATATACGGCGACAGCACATTCAGTACAATAAGCAGATCGGACTGGAAGCCGCGTCTGGAAGAATTGATGGAGAAAGCTCCGGAAAAGAAGCCGGAACATGTCTATGTAGATCCTGTGTTTACCAAACCGGTAAAATCAGAAAGAGACTATATGTGGATAGGCGCCGAGGATGAGATTGTTCGTACAGAAAATAACTGTTTCCGGGCAGTTGTAGATACCGGAAAAAAAGAGGAAACGGTTATCGTGGCTTACAGTCCGAATGAAATAGCTGGAACCAATGGAAGTTTTTCGTATTCTATCGGGGATGTTTATGATGAAGAATCTCTGGCTTATGATAAGGAAAATTGTATCTGGGAGAGAAAAAACCGTTATCCCCAGGGGAGTAAATATCTGGATGTGAAAGAGGATTTCATACGGAGACTGGAGGCAGCAATGGAAGATCCGGCTGTTTCACAGGAAGAAGCTATTCAGACAGGTAATAAAATATTAGAAGATCTGGGTATCACCGGTCTTTCAATTGAAAAATGCATGAAGTCTGTTTGGCTTCCGCAGCCCCCAATATGGGGAAATGACAGAGAAGATTATGCTGAAGAATTGGGAGAAAATAAGGCGGCTTACACAGTGGTATATACCTGGAACCTGGATGGAATCTCCGCGGTCCGTCCATTTATGGGATCGGTGCATCAGGATATGCCTGAATTGACTTATATGCCTCCTTTTCAGCAGGAACGGATTCTGATTACTGTAACAGAAGACGGGGTTGTGCAATTTTCATGGGATAATATGGCGAAACTGTATCAGGTACCCGCGGAAAATACGAAGCTTCTGCCTTTTGATAAAATCAAGGACAGGCTGGCGGAACATCTGCAGTATATCGGTTTGCCGCCGGCAGGTGCAGGCGGTGCGGACCAGGATAAGACGGTTGTTACCTTTAAAGTAGAAAGTGCAGAATTAAAAGCGGCATATTCAACTGCTTATAATGCCCCGGATCATGTCTGGGTCATACCGGTATGGGAATTTGTAGTACAGTCATTCTATGAGGGAAGCAATATGTACAGTATGCCGGAAACCGTATTTTTAAATGCCATTGATGGTGGTTTTGTAAATCCATCATAATGCATATGAAAGCATTTTAACGCTGGGGGAGAAAATGATGAGGAAAGTATTTTTAGCAGACTGGAAAAGGGCAGTATTATCTGTCGGATTCCTGGCAGGCGTTATCGGATTAGTACTGGCTGGAATCTGCAGTACACTTCCGGCAGTGACTTATGTGCAAGAGAATATGGTTCTGGGTTCCCGGGCAAAATGTTCTTTTCTGATAGAAGCAGCGGTTCATTCTGATCTGATATTGATGGTGATTCCACTGGTCAGTTCCCTGGCATATGGTGCGGCATTTTCTGATGAGCTGAAGTATCGTTTCGCTATGTCGGGGCTTGTGCGAACCAGTTGGAGAAGATACCTGGGCTCTAAAGTTCTGGTGACGGCTTTATCTGGCGGACTGATGGTATTGATTGGACTGCTGTTGATTTTGGGACGGATTACACTGGCTTTTTTACCCGGGCAGGAGCAGTGGATACCGTCTGGGGAAAGTGTGTTTTTGTACTTTGCCGATCTGGCAGGCAGGATGGTATTCCTATGTTTGAGCGGCAGCCTGTGGGCTTTGCTGGGAGGATTTTCAGCGGCAGTTATGAAAAATAAATATATGGCATATACCACGCCATTTATCCTGTATTATGTGCTGGATACATTTCAAAAACGATATTATCCTACACTGGATATATTGAACCCACGGGAATGGGCATCACCTGTGGTAATACAGACTTGGCATGCAGGACTGATGCTGTCTCTGGCGGGATTGGCAGTTGGTGTGGCATATATGACTGCCATGGAGAGGAGGCTGAAGGATGTATAATTTAAAACAGTCTTTTCAGATTGCATTTTACAATTTCCGGCTGTGGAAGAAAAACCCAAGAGTGATTATGACATTTGTACTGGCATTTGTACTGTGCCTGATGTTATCAGATAAAGCAGTTTCCCTGGCAAGAAGTTACGGTACATCCATGCAGATTCTGGAAGCTTTTGTATGGACCTTTGGAGATGCCAATTCCATTATGATCTCTTCGCTGCTGCTGATTTTGTTGTTTGCGGACATGCCATTTATCAGCCAGGGAACTCCGTATTTTCTTTGCAGAACAAAAAGGGTTTTATGGATTTGGGGACAGGTGATTTACGTAGTACTTGCCACACTGCTCTATACCTTATTTTTGCTGGCAGTCAGCTGCGTGATCTGTGCGCCCCAGTCATTTCCGGGGAACATGTGGAGTGAAACGGGGGCACTTCTGGGATATTCCGGAGTGGGGGTGAAAATCGCTTTACCCGCCTCGGTAAAAACCATGGAAATGTCTCAGCCATATCAGTGCGCAGCAGTTATCTTTGTATTGATTACACTGTATTCTCTGGTAATTGCTTCTATTATGCTGCTTTTTAATCTCTGTAAAAGCCAGTTTCTGGGTGTATTGAGCGTGTTTACTTTAAATTTGTATGGACTGCTGCTGAATCCCCAGATTTTCATGACACTGTTTCAAATACCCCAGGCAATGGAGTATAAGGCTAATGTTGCTGCCGGCTGGCTGTCACCGCTGAATCATGCAACCTACTATATGCATAATTTTGGGTATGATTACCTTCCCCGGATATGGATGAGCATAGGGGTGTTCCTGGTATTTTTACTGTTTAATTTATTTATGATCTGCAGAAGAGTGCGCAGGTATGAGTTTCACTTTCTGCAATTAAATGAATAGTGACTTATTTTAAGGCAGTATACCAGTTAGAGATTACCGCAGAAATTACCGGAATGTGGAGGAAATAGGATATGGAAAATATGGCAATCAGAATCAGAAATGTGAGTAAAATATTTGGAGAAGAAAAGGTATTAAATCACATTACGCATGACTTTGAATGTGGAATGGTGCACGGTATTGTAGGAATGAACGGCTCCGGTAAGACGGTGCTTTTAAAATGCATATGCGGATTTTTATTTCCCGAACGGGGTCAGATCTATGTGGAGGGAAAGCTCGTGGGGAGGGATATTGATTTTCCAGAGTCCCTGGGAATGATCATAGAAAGTCCCGGTTTCCTGCCGAATCTCTCTGGTTTTAAGAACTTGAAATTACTGGCTTCATTAAGAGGTAAGATCGACGATGAAACGATACGGAGGGCAATCCGCCGTGTTGGACTGGACCCGGAGTCGAAAAAGCATGTGGGAAAATATTCTCTGGGAATGCGGGAACGACTGGGGATCGCCCAGGCAATTATGGAAGATCCCAATATATTAATCTTGGATGAGCCGTTTAACGGGCTGGATAAACGAGGTGTGCAGGAAGTGTATGAGCTGATTGCGGAACTGAATGATCAGGGTAAAACTATTTTCCTGGTCAGCCACAATGCGGTAGATATAGAGATGCTGTGTGATACGGTATGCGAGATGGAGGCTGGGGAATTGAAAGAGTTAAGATCCTGACAGGCTGCCAGTTTGTCAGTCCGCCAGTTTGTCAGTCCACTAGTTTGCCAGTCCGCCTATAGCCATTCTTCCAGATTATTCATTGTCCGTTGCAACTCCTCAAAGAATAACTTCAGGTGGTACCCCTCTGTAACTGCGTGATGAACGGTAACAGACAGGGGCATTATGATATTCCCATTGTAATTTTCTGTAAAACCTCCGGCTTCAAAACTTGGAACGTAGTAATCCTTTATGCCATGATTATGAAGTGAAAAACTATTAAATGTAAACCATGGAATGCAGGATATTACATAGGCATTGGACGGAGGAGCTCCTTTTGCTGAAAGGATTCCATGGCTTTGCCCGTACCGGCTAATATCCTCAAGATACTGTTTATAAAACTCTATAAAATTATCATCATATTCGGTCCATAAGAGGGAGGTCGTCATATCGTTCTCGTGAAATTGTGGATAGACAGGGGTTAGATATTCCCAGTAACCTAATACATTATCTTTCAAGGAAACTCGTAATTCATTTTGCTTCTTAATAGCTTTGGATACGAGGTAAAGATATGCCGGAAAAAATTTATACCCACGATCTTTCAGTTCCTTTCTAAGAATCGTCACATCTAGATTGACATTAACGGTATAGCTGGTGGGTGCCATCTGTGTATAGTAGTAAAAAGCCTGTGCCATAGGCCAGGTCTGCAAATCAATTGGTTGAAAATCACACATAATTTCTCCTTCCCGGGATGTGTTAAAATTTTATATAATCTTATTTTCTTTTTCTAAATCTAAGCATATCTTTAAATTCTCCAAATAGCAATAAATGCTCCGTAGAGTTTTGAATCAATCATAATTTCTATTCAATGTTTTGTCTATTACTTCTGCGATTTAAAAAAATCTACAAAAACCCCAACCCTAAATTGTATAAGATTGCTAAAAATATACTAAATAATGCATTTCTATTGACAAAAATGCCGGATGAGAGTAATATTCAACCATGACCTGTAATACAACTGACATATAACAACATACAAAACCGCAGAGGAGGAAAAGGAATGGTTTATGATAAGAAGTTGATTGAAGAGCTGCAAAAAAAAGCAAAGCAGATCAGAAAAGATGTAGTGGTTAGTATCGGTGTAGGGGTTGCCGGACATATTGGAGGTTCCAATTCATCCGCCGATATCGTGACAGCCTTATACTTTTACAAAATGAAACATGACCCGCAAAATCCGAAAATGGAAGACAGGGACCGGTTTTTATTAAGTAAGGGACATGTGGCGATCTTACAGTATGCAGCTTTGTCAGAGGCCGGTTATTTTCCGGTTGAAGATCTGAAGACTACGAAAGAATTAGGTTCTTATCTTCAGGGACATCCGGATGTATTGAAGACGCCTGGCATTGAAGCAGGTACAGGTTCCCTGGGGCAGGGGCTGTCCATTGGGCTTGGAATGGCACTTGGAATGAAAATGGATGGAATTGACCGGAACGTATATGTACTCTGTGGGGATGGTGAAATGGCTGAAGGCCAGATATGGGAAGCGGCTATGGCTGCAAGCGCTTATAAGGCTGATAATCTTGTTGCTATTTTGGATAGAAACCGGCTTCAGGCAAATGGTAAAATCGTGGATCGAATGGATTCAAATCCGATTATTGAGAAATGGGAAGGCTTTGGATGGAATGTAATTGAAATTGATGGACACAACATGGAAGAAATTTTAAGTGCACTGGATGAAGCGGATACAGTCAGGGAAAAGCCAACCATAATTGTTGCTAATACAGTAAAGGGCAAGGGTGTCAGCTTCGCAGAAAATGTAGTGGGATTCCATAATGGAATGCTGACAGAAGATAATTATAAACAGGCTATTGCAGAATTATCATAAAGGAGGTTGAAAAAATGAGTTATACTAATCAGAGAATCGCTTATGGCAAAACCCTGGTGGAGTTGGGTAAAGAAAACGAAAATATAGTAGTACTGGACGCTGATCTCGGGGGATCTACAATGGGGAAGCTGTTCGAGGAGGCCTATCCCGACAGGCACTTTGAAATGGGTATTGCTGAGGCAAATATGACATCGGTAGCGGCAGGACTTGCACAGACAGGAAAAATACCCTTTACGAATTCATTTGCGGTATTCTCGGGAGGAAGAGCCTTCGACCAGATCCGCCAGACAATTGCAATCGGGAAACTGAATGTGAAAGTATGTGGTTCTTCATCGGGAATGTCAGACTTTGGTGATGGCGCAACCCATCAGTGTGTGGAAGATATGGCTATCTTCAGGGCAGTTCCCAACATGACCGTAATCTGTCCGGCAGATGCCAATGAAACGGTGGAAGCTGTTAAAGCGATTACCGAATATAATGGTCCCTGTTATATCCGTCTGAATCGTAACGATTACCCAAATGTAACCCAGGAGGGAAAAAAATTTGAGATTGGCATGCCTTCTGTACTGAAAGAGGGAAAGGATATCGTTGTATTTGCAACAGGAATTATGGTGGGAATTGCCTTAGAAGCAGCCAGGGAGCTGGAAGGAAAAGTGTCTGTAAAGGTAGTAAATGTCAGCACTATAAAACCAATGAATCAGGAAGCTATTATCAGGCTTGTAAAAGATGCGAAGGCTGTAGTAAGCGCAGAAGAACATAATATAGCTGGCGGTATGGGGTCTGCAATAGCAGAAGTAATCTGTAAAGAGTGTAAGCCTATAGAGTTTGTAGGGATCAATGATACATTTGGCTGCAGTGCACATAACTACGCGGATGTTATGCAGCATCACGGGCTTACAAAAGAGCATCTGGTGGAAGCAATTGATAAGATGAGTGAATTATATTAAATAATGGAGGTAAGAAAGATGAAAGTTGGATTTATTGGATTGGGAATCATGGGGAAGCCAATGGTGAGAAACCTGTTAAAGGCAGGATATGAAGTAACGGTATATGACGTTATGCAGGCAAATGTAGATGAGGCAGCAGCAGCCGGGGCCGTTCCGGCAGAGTCCTCCAGGGCAGTGGCAGAGCAGTGTAAGACTATTATTACCATGCTTCCCAATTCTCCCCATGTAAAGGCGGCTGTTATGGGGGAAAACGGAGTGCTGGAAGGAGCCTGTGAAGGAAGCATTTTAATTGATATGAGTTCCATTGCCCCTCTTGCTTCCCAGGAGATTGCAAAAGCATGTGCCGCCAAAGGCGTAAAGATGATTGATGCTCCGGTGTCAGGCGGCGAGCCAAAAGCTATTGACGGAACGATGTCCATTATGGCTGGGGGAGATAAGGCAGTCTTCGAAGAGGTATATGACCTGTTGATGGTAATGGGAGGCAGTGCGGTACACTGTGGCGATATTGGAGCAGGGAATACCACAAAACTGGCAAATCAGGTTATTGTGGCATTGAATATCGCTGCCGTATCAGAGGCATTTATGTTAGCTACGAAAGCGGGAGTCGATCCGGTGAAAGTATTTGATGCAATTAAAGGCGGGCTGGCAGGCTCTACCGTTATGAATGCAAAGGTTCCAATGATCACTGCCGGCAATTTTCAGCCAGGGTTTAAAATTGATTTACATATTAAAGATCTGAATAATGCTTTGGAGACAGGACATGGAGTAGGAGCACCGCTTCCAATGACCGCATTGGCGATGGAAATGCTGCAGACACTTCGTGCCGATGGATGCGGTCAGGAAGACCACAGTGCAATTGCAAAATATTATGAAAAAATTACAGGTGTAGAAATCCGCGGATAATCTGAATCTGCTGGGATAGGATCGTCTGAGTATGCAATTTTTGGACACTCTTTTATTCCGGCTGATATCATCTACTAAGGGGGGCCTTTATGGACGTTGGTACATTATTAATTATTAATCTTGTTATTTCTATTGCTATTATTTTGTTTTTGATTATGGTCTTAAAAATTAACCCGAGTATTGCAATGATAATTGCCTGCTTATACATGGGTATTGCATCTAAATTGGGTGTTATGGGTACAATTACGCAGATTTCTGACGGCTTCGGCAGTATGATGTCCAGTATGGGACTGCCAATCGGATTTGGTGTCATATTAGGACAGCTGCTGTCAGACAGCGGTGGAGCAAGCGTCATTGCAGAAACTCTTGTGAGAAAATTTCCTGCTAAAAAGGCATTATATGCCATCGCATTTACTGGCTTTGTATTATCCATACCGGTTTACTTTGATGTTACTTTCGTTATCCTGATACCAATTGGTATCGCTATTACAAGGCAGATTAACAAACCGATGGCATATACCACGGGGGCACTTACGATTGGTGCAACCACTGCCCATTGCATCGTACCGCCCACACCGAATCCATTGGCAGCACCGGATATCTTTGGATTTGATCTGGGAATTATGCTGATCTTCGGTTTGATTTTCGGAATTATTACCGTAACGGTAAGTGTTTTCTTATATACGAAAATACATGACAGGCATTTCTGGAATGAGGAAAAGGATGTGAACCATTCTTCTAATGTTGTGAAAGAATTAGAAGAACAGGGGAAAGTGGTTAAGGAGAACAGGCCTAGCTTTTTAATTGCCCTGCTTCCGATTGTAGTTCCGATTATCTGCATTTTATGCGGAACGGTAGGCACTGCTATTTTCGGAGAAGAAAATCAGCCCTTAATCAGCCAGTTTCTGGGCAACAAATTAACGGCTCTATTATTAGGTGCACTTGCATCCTATTTATTAGGATATAAGTATATCGGGAAGAAAAATATTGAAGAATCTGCAGGAGAAGCATTAAAGGCTGCCGGGGTAGTGCTTTTGATTACCGGAGCAGGAGGTTCCTTTGGTGCAGTGATCAAGGCAACTGATATCGGTACGATACTCGTTGAAAAATTAGGTCTGGATACCAGTTCAGCCATTGTGGTACTTTTCCTGGCATTCTTTATCGGCTTCATCTTCCGTGTGGCACAGGGCTCCGGTACCGTAGCAGGGCTTACATCTATGACGATTATGGCAACGCTGGCGCCAACGGTGGGCATACATCCGGTCTATATAGCCATGGCATGTCTGGCAGGCGGAAACAGTGTGGGCCATGTAAATGACAGTGGATTCTGGGTAGCAACCAATTTGTCGGGATTAACGGTAACGGGTGGTCTAAAGACGTATACCCTGGGATCTTTTATATCGGCAATCTGTATCTTTATATTAGCAATTATCGGGGCATTGGTATTCCCGGTGTTCTAGAGCGTGTTTGAAAATTCATTCCTGCCATCTGCACGCCCCACTTT
>OATB01000405.1_pt1 | contig 33629 bp, 29 predicted proteins | sample 1494941 | NCBI WGS metagenome assembly OATB01 (sample SAMEA2579931, study PRJEB22360) | human gut metagenome | reverse complement strand
CTTAACACAAATCAGGGTGACTCTACCCTTTACAATCCTACAATAAATTTACACCGCGAATCCCCATAGTCATCTATACTTAATCCTACGCCATCAAAGATAGTTTCGAGCGTTATGAGCTTTGATGGGGATAACATATTAAGTACTGTATTAAAAGAGCAATCCATCCATAGAACTGGAACGCGTAAACTTCTTCGAGACACCTCCAAATAATAAGTCTTTATATCTGTTTTTGAAAAGCAAATATCAAAAGCAGTTTTCATTATCAATCCGTCCCTTGAAAAAAAATAAACCTTCTTTATCCCTTTTTCCGTTATGCATCTATATAACCACTTAACGTATCCCCACAATAATGGCCCAAAACATTCAAAGCCAAATTTTTGATAGTTATCAAGATTCATCGGTTCGCTATTATTGATAAACGCATTGAAAGTTCTGCATCTCACATCTTTAGAAAAACAATAAGTATATTTTCTTCTCTGATAATATCTAGGTATTCTAATCGCCTTTATACCCATTTTTTTAGGGATTTTGTAATCCCCTTCTACAGAATCGCCAATGTGAACTAATTCACTAGGTTTGATACTCTGTTCTTCTAATAAGATTTCGAATAGACTTCCATCTGTCTTAACTTTTTTATATGAACTGGATAGATAAAGTTTTTTAAACCCCTCTATTCCATTATCACTCAATACATCTATAATAAATTTTTCGGGTAAATACATATCAGAAGTAATGTATATTGGAAACATATTTTCTAAACACCATCTGTACACAAGAAATACTTCCGGATTAATAACAAGCATTGTCTTTTCTAATTCTAACTCCAATGTCTGAAGCTTATCTCTTTGTACAGATGATATTTCAACTATGTTCATGTAAATTTGATCTATCGTGATTTCTTTCTCTTTTGCTTTTCCTCTTGCATTCTTCTCAGCGTTAATTCTTAGAGTTCTAAAATTCTTTATCCCAGAATTAATTTGCATAATTTCAAATAGATCTGATGGAGACTCTACATTTCGTTTTAGTAAAGTATCAAATAAATCAAAAGAAACGGCCTTGTATTTACTTATGTTTTTTATTATTTCATCAGCCAAAACAGGCTTACCAGAATAAATAACTTTCTTTACATTATCTTTTAAGCTTAGCATATTTTAAACCTCACTTAATAATTTCATCCACAATTTTCTCAAAATCACTACAGAACTTAGCGTTATTACTACTTAACATATTATCCATTTTCCCAACAATTTCATCATACTTCTGTATAGTTTCTCCAAGCTTTTCTATATCTGCTACAACAATAATGGTCCCCATACGTTCGGCAACTACTCTAGTAAAATCAACTTGATGATCATTCACATGTTCATGAAATTCTTTCCTTCTTGGCACAACTATTGGTGTTTTTCCAAACTGTAGTGGCATAATGAAACTAGAAGGTCCGCCATGAGTTATAATTATTCTTGCATTTACTACATTTTTTTCCATCTGCTGGTACGGAAACAATTTTTGCCAACTACAGTGTTTTGGCTCATATGTAGAATAACCTGTCTGTATAATTACTTCTTCAGTAATAATTCCTCGTTCTTTTAACTCATCAATACATTCAACAAGCCTGTTGAATGGCTGCTCATGAGTACCAACCGTAACAAATATCATTTACTCCACCTCAAAATATACTTCCTAGATTAATAGCCTTAGTATAAACCTTTTTCATTTCATCCCATTCAACTACAAATTTATCTGTAACTGGATACACCATTTTACCAGTCATAGTAGGTTTATCAATACGATCAAAAACCTCTATATATATTGTCTTTGCTCCAAATAACTTACCTAAATAGAAAAATGGTACTGCTACAGCCGCACCAGATGAAATGATTAAATCTGGCTTTTCCTTTCGTAGCACCATCCAAGCTAGTTTTGTATTAATAAATAACGCTTTAAGAGACCTATTCGTAGGATAATAACAAGGATACATTTTCTCTCCTTTGAGTAAACTTTTCGCATCATCCTTATCAAATGTCACCCAAAAACGTTCTTTTTCTTGCCAGAATGGTTTAAGCATATATAAATGGGTTAAATGTCCTCCTGATGAACCTACACAACAAATCTTCATACTTTTCCCTCACAAAAATTGTATACTAAAAACAACAATCAACGAGTAAATAACGCAGTGGCACCTCACCACTCCTTTAGCCAACATCCTGTTTGTTAGGCTTTCGATCATTTTCTCGTATTAAAAAATACGAACTTGAAAAAGTTTTTCATACCTTATTTCTATAATAGTATAAAGCCCTTTATTTTGATCTAAATTAGCTTCTTAATAAAAGCTAACAACTAATCACAAGTTATTGATTATAAATAACTTACCTATCCTATACATATATATGTCAATAACATTTTTAACTCGCATGCCTATCCCCAAACAAAACCCCCACCGTCTTCACCAAAATTTTCACATCCATCCCAATATCCCAACTATCAATATACTTAGAATCCAACTCCACAACCTCTTCAAAATCCGTAATATCACTTCGTCCACTAACCTGCCAAAGCCCAGTCAGTCCCGGTTTCATACTAAGCCTCTTCTTATGATGAGATTCATACTGCTGGAATTCCCCCACTGTAGGCGGTCTGGTCCCAACCAAACTCATATCCCCCATCAATACATTAAAAAACTGAGGAAATTCATCCAAACTAGTCTTCCGAATAAATTTACCAACCTTGGTAATACGGGGATCATTATCCATCTTAAACATAAGTCCACTCATCTTATTCTGCTTCATAAGCTCAGCTTTCCGCTCTTCCGCATCAATATACATCGAACGATACTTAAACATCTTAAAACGCCGTCCATTCCTCCCAACCCTTTCCTGTCTAAAGAAAATCGGACCTGGAGAATCTATCTTTATAATCAACCCAAGTATAATAGTTAATAATACTGTAAAAACACTTCCAACCAACCCACCTGCAATATCCATAGCCCTCTTAGCAATATTCTGAATAGGTGAAATTTCCCTTCTACTGGAAGCCAAAGTAGTAAATCCACCGACTCTGATAATCCTCTCATTTGCCAATTCCATCCCAAAGTTAGCCAAATTAATATATAGCATACTTCCTATATCACTAACCAGATTAATTAACTTTTGAAAATCATCATTTTTCATGTTACCATCTAAAAAGACAGCATCCACCACATTCTGTATGACATACTGACGCACCGTACTATGCCCCGCTACCACAGGAACTCCCGCAATCATTTGTCCGGTCATCTCCTTGTCTAAGATCACACAACCAAAAACTTCATAAAACCAATCATCGTTTTCATTCATGCTCTTTAGAATATCAGTAATTTTATCAGAGGTAGTAATCACCAATAGCTTCTGGCTTGTCCCATTTCCTTTATGCTTAGTATTAAAATATTCTTTATACCAATAACGGACGATCCAGTCAAATATCACTTCCAGCACATAAAACACAATAAATACCGTCCGTGAAAACTCTCTTCCTTTGCCAAGCATATACAAAGTCACTATTAATAGTGCCACTTCAAAAGTATTAATTTTTAATATATTTCGAAACTCCCTGTAGTGACCTCGGTGAGACATATCCTGATATGGTTCCAAAATTTTAATTAATAAAACCCGCAATACCACAAGCAAAAAGTAACCCAGTAAAAAAACGCTGCTCTGAAATACTTCTATACTTCCTGTTCTTAGATAAATACATAAGAAATAAACTGCCGTCAGTATTGCAAATTCAATTAATGCTATGTAAGTTCTATATAATTTATTTGCACGTGGGTTCATTCATAACTCTCCCGTTTCCTATTAATATAAACTAATTTCCCGCTACTGCCTCTTTTGCTGCATTCTGAACATCTTTTTCCCCGTAGCCATAACCATAGTAACCACCATATTTCTTACCATAATACTTACCATAATACCGGCCATAGTAACCTTTGCCATCCATATCAACTTTATTCAATACTGCTCCAAGGATCTTACAACCACTCTTCTCCAACTGCTGTTTTACCTTCTGAGCAAATTTATAACTAATAATATCTGCTTCAATTACAAATACAGCACCATCACTTACCGTAGAAACAATAGCAGCATCGATAATACTTCCCAGAGGCGGGCAATCAACAAAGATGTATTCATACTCCGGACGTAACCGGGCTATTAATTCTTCAAATTTATCACTTCCCAATAACTCTGATGGGTTCGGTGCAACTGGACCCGTAAAGATAAAATCCATGTTTTCAATATTCGTACTGCACAGACAGTCATCCAGTGAGCATTGTCCAGTCAAATACTCTGATAATCCCTGTACTTTTTTATCCGCCTGATATCTGGCAACGGTTACTGATTTACGAATATCTGCATCGATCATCAGCACTTTTTTTCCTGCTTCCGCCATAGAACTTGCAAGGCGAAAAACCAAAGTAGACTTTCCTTCATTCGGAAGGCAACTTGTAAACGTTATAACCTTAATCTTTTCTCCACAAAATTGTATGTTGGTACGGAATGTTTTAAACGCTTCGCTTGTCTGGAAATTTAATGATTCAATTTTTTCAAATATAACTTTTTTCATAATCTTCTCCTTACCGCCTGAATGGTAATCTTCTCTGCCTGGATTGTTTCTTATTTTTATCACCAGTTGGTATTGTTCCTAATGTTGTAATTCCGAGATACTTTTCTATGTCATCTGCAGTTTTAATGGTATCGTCCATCATGAAGATTAAAATTATAATAAATGCAGCGACAACTGCCCCTAAAAGACCTGCAATAGCACAATTTTTCACGGTACTTGGACTACTCTGAGTTTCTGCTATATGGCCTTTTTCAACTATACTAGGCTTATCTTCCTGTTTCATAATATCCGCGATCCGATCTGAAGCAACCTCTGCTATTTCATCAGTAATTTCCTTTGCCATTTTAGGATCCGGATCCGTAACCGTAATTGTAATGATACGTGTATCAGCGGGATTAGTGATCTCAACTTTCTTTACCATTTTTTCATATTTCAAATCAAGACCCAGATTTTTAATCACTTCCTCTAAAACCGGTCGACTCTGCACTAATATAGAATAATCTTTTGTTAGCTGAGATCCCATCTGTATATCCGCCAGGGATGTAATACTTGTTGATTTTGATAAAATATACAGCATGGATGAAGATTTAAATTGAGGCGTAATCATAGTCTTTGTGAATACCCCTGCTATTCCGGCACATACTATCAATGCCAATAAAATAATCCAAAATTTGTGCAAGAGGACAAAGAATATCTCTTTTAAGTCAATTTCCACTTCGTCGTTTTGTAATTGATTGGTTTCCATTCGTAAATTACCTTTCTCTAAATGTATTTATTTTGTAAAATGCATTCGGGATTGTCTACTAATAATTTTTTAATCTGCGCAGAATCGCAGATGGTTCCCAGATGCTGCAATGACTCTTTGATCTCCGGATTGCGGTGCCCTGCATCGTGGCAGTCTGTTGCAAGGAAATCAATATCGCCATTTTTTATCAATCTCAAATGTCTTTTCACACTTGCATGATTCATTTGAAGCAATGCCCCTGCGTTTTTTAGCTCTTTTAAATTCTGGGGATTATCCATTACATTTTTATAGCGTTCTACATGAGCTATGATCGGTATATATCTGGCACGTAAAAATCCGGCTACCGCTTCGTAAATCTTACGATAAGATTCATCCGTTCTGAATTCTACGAGCACATAGCGGCTGCCTGCCAGGGTCAATGCTTTTCCTTCTTCTACTCTTCTGATAATTCCATCAGAACAGAATAATTCATTACCTAAATAGAGATCAAAATCCGTGTATTTTTTACGGATCATATTTTGTGTATCATGCAGGATCTCTTCTAGCTCTTCTTTACTTTTTTTATGATGTCCGATATGGTAATGAGGGGTTGCAATCATTTTACGTGTACCCTGCTGGTATGCAATGTCTACCATTTTCATCGTAGTTTCCATATCTTTCGAACCATCGTCTACACCTGGTAATATGTGACTGTGTATGTCTATGTAATTTGTTACGTCTATTTTAGATCCTATGACGCTTCTGCGAATCTTACGTATTGCCAGGATTGCGATAATAATTCCTAAGACAATCAGTACTCCAATCGCAGCTGCCGGACCTTTATTTGCAAGGATGCTGGTTAAGCTGTTTCCTTTATTTTCTTGGTTAATTGCAGATGGATCATCTTTATCTGTAAGACCGTTTTTTCCTTCTGCACTCTTAATTAATGAATCTATGTAATCCTGTTCTTCTTTGGATGTATCTGTGTATACACTATCATCCGTTACTCCAGGTTCTTTCTTCTTCTCTGCTATATCTGTTTCTTTTTGGCTTTTGTTCGACGCATCTTTGGAATCTTTGCTATCTCTATCTCCATTACTATCATCTGAATTTATAGATGCAGATGCATTTTTATCTGATGAATCTGTTTTTGAATTATCTTTTCCATCGCCCGGTGTATTTGCTCCACCTTCATTTGTATCACTTCCCGTTTTGTCTGTATCCGTCTTATCTTTATCATTCTTATTATTCGGTTTTTTCTTATCTCCTGTTCCAGAACCGTTTCCATTGCCGCTACCGCTTCCCGATGTATCAGGTTCTGTTGATGGTTGTCCCGTTCCCGAGTCTCCTCCATCCGTCGGAACCAGATATCCCTGATTCACACCGCTGCCTACAGAAGCATACATCTGTCCTATTAATTCGTCAGCCTGCGCCTGTGTCAAGTCTACCCCATCTTCAGCCAGCTTCGCCTGAAGCATACCAAGATACTCGCTTCCGGCTACGTATGTTCTTCCATTATAGGTAAATGTCCCGCTTGCAGCACCAATAATACTTGATTCCGGACCATTTATGTCACCTGCACATACTGTCATCGTCATTACTGCTGATAAGAGTATAGGTGCAAATATAATGGGGGTTTTCCACTTTTTCATTTAAGGTTCCTCCGTCTGTCTTGGATAACTTTTCCTGTCAATTCTATTTCAGGTAAAAAGCAGAGGCACCATTTTCAGGCACCTCTGCCTTCTAACTTTGGTTTAAAATATCAATAGATATTTATTATTGTACTACTTCCAGGTAATTTCTGAATACTTCATAAATTGCATTAGCTGCTTCTGGTGAATTTTTAATTACTAATTCTCCAGCAGCATTTTTAGTAATGGCAACTTTGGTTCCATTCATGTTAAATACTACCTGACTGTTCTTTGCAGAGATATCACTAACATTATATGTTTTTCCACCTCTTTCAACTTTCAATCCACTATCAAATTTGTATTCTTTGTTGCCTAAAGCTGCAAGTCCTGTACCGATTCCATCAAGAAGTTTCTGGATTTCTTGTGAACTCAAACCACGAGCGAAAGTTAGTTTCACAACACCAAATTGTTTACCATTTAAAATTGGGAACATATCCTGATCACCCTTCTTAAATGTAAATCCATCTTTTCCTAATGTAACATGGTAGGTCTGTCCATTCATCTGAACATTAAAATCTTTTGCAATATTCGGGAAATTGCTTCCTGCTACAGCAACAAGATCACCAACAAATCTGTTTAATGTTGCTCTGATCTCATCTGTCTTATTCGGATCCCAGGACATCTTTCCATTTACAAATAATTCAATAGTATTACTTGTACTAAGGTTTTTCTTAACTGCTAATTTGTTAATGGTAACACCATTTACTTTTACATCTGCAGATGCTGTTTTCTTACCATCTGCTGTAGTAACTGTAATTTTTGTTGTACCAGCTGTTTTAGCTATTACATAACCTGTAGAAGAAACTGTCGCAACGCTTGGGTTACTGGATACAAATGTAACATCTTTGTTGCTTGCGTTCTCAGGAAGTACATTAGCTGTTAACTGAGCTGTTGTGTCACCAAAAGCATCGTCAGTAGAAAGTACTAAGTTAGAAGTATTAAGTGTAACGCCTGTTACTGGCTGAACAACCTTTACCGTAACTGTACCTCTAACTACATTCTTATTACCATCTGTTACTTTTACTGTAATTGTAGCAGTACCAGGTCCTACTGGTTTAACCATTGCAACACCCTTGCTGGTTTTTTCAACAATTGCAACTGCCTTGTTACTTGTTTGATAAGATGTTGTTCTAACAGTACAATCAGATGGTGTAACAACGGCATTTAACTTTGTTCTTGCGCCACCAACTGTTAATGTACTTCTGGTAGCCTTCAGATCAACGCTTTTAACATTTACCGTTTTTCCTACTTCAACCTTAACTTTTGTACTTTTTTTGCTTCCATCTTTAGCTGTAATGGTTATATAAGCTGTACCTTTACGATGTGCAGTTATAATATCATTGCTGCTAACTGTAGCTACGTCAGGTCTGTCAGTCTTAAAAGAGAGATCTTTGTTCGTAGCACTTGAAGGAGACACTTTAGGACTTAAGAGAAGTTTTCCACCTACACCCATCTTTACTGTTTTTGCTTCAGGAACAATAGATGATACGTAACGCGGTTTCACAGTTATTGTAATTTTTTTGGATGTATCAACACCGTTTCTAAAGCCATCATAAGCTTTTACGATTACTGTTGTTGTACCTGCTTTTTTACCTGTAATAATGCCATCTTTGTCAATACTAATGATATCCTTATCGTACTTCAGGAATCCCCAGCGATCAAAAACTGCTTTTTTCGGTGAATATGTAGGATTGATAGCTTTTTTCTTTCCAACATATAAACTGATTTTAGAGTCAGCAGACACTGTTTTAACTTTTTGTCTCACATTCAAAGTAATCGCATCTGACTTTGTTTTATCAGATTTGGAAGTTACTGTGATTGTAGCCTGACCTGGCTTTTTACAGGTAACACGACCCTTATCGTCAACAGATGCAACAGAACTCTTACTGGACTTATAAGTCACAGCCTTGCTGCTATTATCCGTAACTGAAACTTTGGCTTTCAGATCTACTATCGTATAACCTTTCTTTAACCAAACAACTGCGCTTGACTCTTGGGTCGGCCTTGTGATCGTTACTTTCTTAACAGCAGCATTCGCAGTTAATCCGAAGAACAACGACATAACCATAATCACCATGAAGCTTTTCGTGATTCGTTTCATAACACTACCTCCTTATAATTTTTTGCCTTGGCATATTTTGTCGGATGCTCGTTCTCCAACTACAGAGTTATTATCCTACTTTTTGGGGAATATGTCAATCCCCGCCAATTGCCATTTATGTCATAAACATGGTTGTTTGTTACATTTCCCGGAATTACTAATGTATAATTTTTTATACAATATTAATACTCTTGAAATATTTAGATTTTCTATAATCATACCATTTCAGTAGGTTTAACACAAAAAAGCTATAGACTCTGTTATTAATCAGAATCTATAGCTTTTTAAAATGGAGCTGAGGGGAATCGAACCCCTGTCCGAAAGCCTATTCATTGAAGCATCTCCCATCACAGTCATTAGTTTAACATTCCCTCTATCTGCCGCTTAATGACAAGCTGCAGACTTTAGTAGCTTCATAAGTTCTTTTATTCCCTCAAAGCTTTGGAAACAAAGTGCCTCACATTATTTGATGCCGGTGACTTAAGCTGTGAGTGACCCAAGGCCGACAAGCAGCATTAGGCTGCTGCTAACGAATAATTATCGTCTGCGTTTATATTTTTTGTCCGGTTTGCTGCGTGGTCCCGGCCCACGGATGGCTTCTCCAATTGCAAAACCCCCGTCGAAACCAGTACAACCCCTGATATCAGGTGTATTTGGTTTGCAGACTTTTGCATATAGAAATATAAAATAAATTTCGTATTTCTGGTACATCATTGCTCAAATAATTAAGTAATACACACTAGAGATTCATATCCAAATTCTACAATCTATTAACCCATTCAATAGCTGTATGAACTGAATCTGAAAATAGTTAAAATCTCCTGATGCATATGGTCGAAGTGAATTGCTTAATTATTTGAGCAATGATGTTCTGGTTGCTTTATTATAGTTGATCTTGTAAACATTGTCAAGGTAAATCAGCCATTTATTATTTACATTTTATGTAAACCTTATATTTACAAACTGATATAATCCGAGCTGAAGAACTGCACAATATCTCCGCTTTATGCAGTTCTTCTTAAATACTTTATTATATATTTTTTAATACACTTTGTTTAATGCTTTTTATACTTTGTTATATGCTTTTATGCTTCTTTATATGCTTTTATGCTTTGTTATATCATTTTTAAACACGTTCTTATATCTAAATATATTTCAACTCATACCATCGTGCATAGATCATCGTATAACGGATCTCCATGGGGATCATCGTATCAGATCTTCATCGGGATCATCATATAATGATTCTCTCTTATAATAAATCATCATTTTAAATGAACCTATTTCTTCCTATTATATATGCACTTAGATTTACCCGTTTTATTACTCATATAAATTATGTGATAAGAATCTTAGAAGTTCTTAGCCTGGATCTGGAAATAAGCCTGTGGATGTGAACATACGGGACATACTTCCGGAGCATCTGTTCCGTAGTGGATATGTCCGCAGTTGGAGCACTGCCATGCTACTTCTTCTCCTCTGATGAATACTTTTCCTTCTTCGATGTTCGCTAATAATTTGCGGTATCTTTCTTCATGCTCTTTTTCAATTTTAGCTACTTCTTCAAACCAGTATGCGATTTGATCAAAGCCTTCTTCTTTTGCTTCTTTCGCAAATGTTGCATACATATCTGTCCATTCGTAGTTTTCGCCTTCTGCAGCATCTTTTAAATTTGTAAGAGTATCCGGCATGCCGTCATGTAATAATTTAAACCACATTTTTGCATGTTCTTTTTCGTTATCTGCAGTCTCTAAGAAGAGGTTTGAGATCTGAACATATCCTTCTTTTTTTGCCTTGCTTGCATAATATGTATATTTGTTCCTTGCCTGGCTTTCACCTGCAAATGCTGCCTGTAAGTTCGCTTCTGTTCTTGATCCTTTTAATTCCATGGTAAAATCCTCCTTTGTAGTTTTAATTTTTAATATCAGTAACTATTACTATTTTAATATAGCACTGTTTCTATATTTTGTCAATTATTTTTCAAATTAATTTTATCTACTCCGGAGTTACCTTTTAAGTACATATTTTTTATATTTAAGAGATGCTTTCTGCCGACCGCAGGAAGGTTTATGAAACACTCTCAAGCCCCAGAATTTCTGCCAATACTTCAATGATGATTTCATTTGTGCAGGATTTGACATATCCCATCATATTCAGCATGATCTCATCGTTTTTCTGGGCTTCTGTTAACTGATCGTTGTGTTTTACCTGATCCAGCAGCACGATCAGCTGGGGTGATAATTCTTCATAGGTTTCTAAAGTAGCCTGGGTTACCAGTTTTTTCAACTCTTCTTTCGATGTGGGTACCATACCGATTACCTCCTGTATAAGCTTATGGTTTGTTTTCCTGGTCTGATCTTATTTCATGTGGTTACTTCTACTCTACAGATTCCGGATTTTGAATTCTTTTTCGGCTTCTCTCCGCTGGTCTTTTTTGGCAATATCCTGTCGTTTATCATAAAGTTTTTTGCCTCGGGCAAGTCCGATTTCTACTTTTACCAGGCTGCCTTTGAAATATACCTTAAGGGGAACCAGTGTAAATCCTTTTTCTTTCATTTTCCCGGTCAGTTTATTGATTTCAAAGCGATGTAATAACAGCTTTTTGACTCTCAAAGGATCTTTATTAAAAATATTGCCTTTCTCGTAAGGGCTGATATGCATTCCGTATATGAATACTTCGCCGCGGTCAACGCGGACGAAGGATTCTTTGATACTGCATTTTCCCATGCGAAGGGATTTTACTTCAGTTCCATGCAGGGATATGCCTGCTTCATAGGTATCTTCTATAAAATAATCGTGAAACGCTTTTTTATTATTTGCTATTAGTTTTATGGATTGTGCTCCCACTTAACTTTCTCCCCCTTCTTCTGCAATTTCAAAATCGATGGTGCGGCTCTGTCGGTCGCAATCGATTACTTTTACAGTTAATTTTTGTCCAAGTTTATATACCTTACCGGTGTCCACACCGAACATTTCATATGTTTCTTCCTTATAATAATAGCGGTCGTCATACATATGAGTGACATGAACCATTCCTTCGATAGTATTTGGCAGCTCCACATACAGGCCCCAGCTTGTTATACCGGAAATAACCCCTTGGAAACACTCTCCCATATGGGCTTCCATATATTCTACTTTCTTCAGCTTATCGGTTTCCCGCTCTGCCTCATCCGCACGGCGTTCCATCTTACTGGAATGGTCCGCTACCTGGGTCAGAATCCCATCATAGTGCTTAATTCTTCCGCTGTTCATTCTGCCGCGGAGATTGTCTTTGATGATACGGTGGATCTGAAGATCGGGATAACGGCGGATGGGAGACGTAAAGTGGCAGTAATACTGCGCTGCCAGACCAAAATGCCCTGTACATTCCGGTGTATATTTTGCCTGCTTCATAGAACGCAGTGTTAATCTGCTGATCATGGCTTCTTCCGGCGAATCTTCAATTCTCGCCAGGAGTTTTTGCAGTTCTTTTGGATGGATCTCGCTTTTACTGTTTTTAATCCCATATCCAAAGTTGTTGATAAACAATGCAAGCTTTTCTATTTTTTCCGGATCCGGCGTATCATGGGTACGGTATACAAAAGGAAGTTCCTGCCAGTAGTAATCTTCTGCTACGGTTTCATTTGCCAATAACATGAAATCCTCTATGATCTTAGTTGCCACATTGCGGTCATAGGGTTTGATTTCCTGAGGTTTACCTTTTTCATCCAGGAGAATCTTCGTCTCAGGGAAGTCAAAATCAATAGAACCTCTCTGTTTTCTTTTTTCCCTCAATAATCCTGCCAGATCCTGCATGAGTTCAAACATCGGTACCAGTTCTTCATATTCCCTGCGCTCTTCTTCGTCCTGTTCTGTCAAGATTTTCTTTACGCTGGTATAAGTCATCCTCCGGTCTACATTTATCACGGTTTCTGCAATTTCATGGCTGATCACGTTTCCTTTTTCATCCACATCCATAATGCAGCTCAGAGCAAGTCTGTCTACACCCTGGTTTAGGGAGCATATTCCGTTAGATAGTTTATGCGGCAGCATTGGAATTACCCGGTCTACCAGATATACGCTGGTGCCTCTTTTTAAGGCTTCCCGGTCCAGGGCACTGTTTTCCTGCACATAGTTTGTGACATCCGCAATATGCACCCCCAGATGATATATATTTCCCTCTTTTGTCAGGGAAATGGCATCATCCAGATCTTTTGCATCTTCTCCGTCAATGGTTACCATCTGCCAGTCACGCAGATCTTTTCTGCCTTCCATATCTCCGGGTATAATTTCATCCGACACCCGCTGTGTCTGATTCATTACTTTTTCCGGAAAATCCAGGGGCAGTTCGTATGCATAAACGATAGATAGGATGTCCGTACCGGGATCATTAATATGACCGATAATCTCTTTAACTTTTCCTTCGGGATTTTTTGTCTTTGTACCGTATTCTGTTATTTCCACTACTACTTTATGCCCGTTTACAGCCCCTTTTGAACGTTCAATGGGGATAAAGATATCCTTGGTCAATTTCAAATTGTCCGGTACCACAAAGCCAAAATTTTTACTTTGCTGATAGGTTCCAACTACTTCCTTCATGCCTCGTGCCAGTATTTTAACTATGGCACCCTCCTGGCGCTTCCCTGTTTTCCCGGGAACCAGCACTACCTGTACCGTATCATGATGAACGGCACCTTCGGTTGCGGTTTCCGGTATAAAGATATCTTCTTCCCGGCCTTCAATTTCTACAAATCCAAATCCTTTCGGATGTCCGATAAACGTTCCTACCAGAGAAGTATCCTCCGCCTTTTTATATTTTCCGCGTTTGGATATTTCAACTTTTCCTTCCTGGATTAACTCTTCTAATACCTGTTCCAAAGCCGGGCGGTCTTCCTTCGTCACCTGAAGCAGGATTGCGATCTCTTTGATCTTCATCGGAACATATTGTTTATCGCAAATCATATCGTATATAACTTTCTTTCTCTTATCTAATAACTCTTGATTCATTCATCTTCTCTCTTTCTTTAATGGCAGCAACTGCAGTACAAAGCAGTGCCAATTCCAGGCACACTGACTATATTCCATGAATTTCGACATGGTTTAAAAAAACACCCTTGCAGTATCTACAAGAGTGTCTTCTAACTTTAAAACTTAAGATTCAATACTACTGACAGCACGATAAATCCAATAGCTAAGAACTTCGTGGATTTAACAAGCGCACCTTCTACGGAGCGTCCTTTGTTCTTGCCCCAGTAAGTATCTGCCATCCCACTAATTGTACCAAGTCCTGCTGACTTGCCTTCCTGCATCAATACAATTACTGTTAACGCAATACAAACTAAGATATAAATTATAGTAAGGATCATTTTTAAAACTTCCACGCTCTGCACCTCCTATGTTAAACGACAATATTGAGTTTACCACAGGCTGGAAAAAAAGTCAATAATTTAAAAATTTTCCTCGATACGGAGGAGCTGATTATACTTGGCTACCCGCTCACTCCTGCACGGTGCTCCTGTTTTGATCTGCCCCGCTCCCGTAGCAACTGCTATATCTGCGATGATGGTATCTTCTGTCTCTCCGGAACGATGGGATATAATTGTGCGGTAACCTGCCCTCTGCGCCATATGAATGGCCTCAAATGCTTCTGTCAGCGTACCAATCTGGTTGACTTTGACTAAAATTGCATTTGCTGCTCCCAGTTCAATTCCTTTTTTCAGACGTTCCGGATTGGTTACAAATAAGTCATCCCCAACCAGTTGAATCCGGTCACCTAATTCCTCAGTCAGCTTCACCCAGCCTTCCCAGTCATCCTCAAATAATCCGTCTTCAATGGATATTACCGGATATTTATCCGTCATCTCTTTATAGTAGGCTATCATCTCATCTGCCGTACGTTCTACCCGGTGCCCCTTCATCTGGCTTTCACCCGGGAAATAATAAACTCTTTTCTTTTCATCGTATAGTTCAGAAGCTGCCGCATCAATGGCGATAACGATGTCTTTTTTCATCTGGTAGCCGCTTTTTTCCACTGCTTCTATCAGAAGTTCGATTACCGCTGATGCATCTGGGAGGTCAGGGGCAAATCCGCCTTCATCTCCTACTCCGGTTGACAATCCTTTGGATTTCAGGATCTTCTTCAGATTATGATAAATTTCCGAACACATCTGTAATCCATCATGAAAGCTTTTCGCTCCTTTAGGCATAATCATAAATTCCTGGAGATCTACCGTGTTATCTGCGTGGCATCCGCCATTTAACACGTTCATCATAGGAACCGGGAGTTCACCCACCTGCATTCCACCCATATAGCGGAACAACGGCAGTTTCAGCGACTGGGCAGCTGCTTTCGCAACAGCCATGGATACTCCCAATATGGCATTTGCTCCAATTCTCGATTTATTCCTGGTTCCGTCTTCTCTTAAAAGTATTTTATCAACCATAGTCTGCTGCAGTACATTTTCACCGATAACTGCATCAGCCAGGATTGTATTCACATGATGTACTGCCTGGGAAACACCCTGTCCCAGATAACGTTCTTCCCCATCCCGCAGTTCCATAGCTTCGAACTGGCCGGTAGATGCTCCCGAAGGAACCGCAGCCCTTCCGATTGCACCGCCTTCCGCCAGTACCTCCACTTCCACTGTGGGATTTCCCCTGGAATCCAGGATCTCTCTTCCGTAAACATCGACAATTGGTATATATTCAAACATAGATCATTGCCCTCCTTTAGAGAGTAGTGTACCCATTTATTTCATAAAATAATCAATAATCAATGCATGCCCATATCAAAAATTTCCCGTATTTCATCCGTCACTTCACCTTCCACTTTACAGGAAAGCAGCAAATGTAAAAGCCGCTGGTTTACACCATCATCCTGATACTCTGCTTTCACTGCTTCCAGCTTTGGAAATAAAATCTCTTTCATTTCTTCCACTGTTCCCATTGCCCGAAAGCGCTCTGCAAACCCATCATCCAGCCCAATCACTTTTACAGCCACACCTGCCGCACAGCAAAATTCCGCCGGCGAAATCAACGGACTCTCAGACTTACACTTCAGCTTAATCATAATTGCTGATTTCACTATATCCTTTACCATATCCAAAACCTCCATCCTATATCCAGGCAATTTCACTCGTCCCACTTCAGAGCATGTTTGAAAATTCTGCCCCATCAGCAGCACACTCTGCCCCAAAATAAAAAAGGGCCCTTTATCGTTATGAGGCTGCCACCTGACAGCCTCACATGCAGCAATTGTATCTAAGGAGATACCGTCAGGCATCCCGCATTTGCCGCTGTGCGATAAAAAACCCATTTCCCCAGTGGGATAACATCTTATTTCTTAATCAGTAATGATTCTCCCGTCATCTCAGCCGGCTTTTTCATTCCCATCATTTCAATTAATGTTGGGGCAATATCAGCCAGGCATCCGCCTTCTCTTAATGTATAGTCCTTATCATAATTAACAAGAATGAACGGAACCGGATTGGTGGTATGTGCTGTAAACGGAACCCCTGTTTCATAATCCACCAGCTGTTCTGCATTTCCATGGTCTGCACAGATGAACATCTGACCGTTTACTTCTTTAAGAGCCGCAACGGTTCTTCCAACGCACGCATCAACTGCTTCAATTGCTTTGATTGCCGCATTTTCCACACCGGTATGTCCAACCATATCCGGATTAGCAAAGTTAACGATGATCACATCATACTTATCTGATTTAATTGCCTCTACTAATTTATCACAAACTTCATAAGCACTCATTTCCGGCTTCAGGTCATAAGTGGCAACCTTTGGAGATTTTACAAGGATTCTGTCTTCCCCTGCATTTGGCTCCTCTTTTCCACCATTAAAGAAGAATGTTACATGCGCATATTTTTCTGTTTCAGCAATTCTAGCCTGTGTCAGATGATTCTCAGCCAGGAACTCACCAAATGTATTGGTAATCCCAACTTTAAGGAAAGCCACTTCTTTATGAGGAATTGTTTCATCATAATTGGTAAAGCACACATATGTCAGGTCTAATCTCTTTTCACGGGCAAATCCATCGAAATCATCACAGCAGAACGCACGCGTGATCTCTCTTGCACGGTCCGGTCTGAAATTAAAGAAGATTACAGAATCTTTATCTTTAATGGTCGCAACCGGAACGCCGTCTTTTACCATTACGGTTGGCAGAACGAATTCATCTGTCTTGTCTGCATCATAGGATTTCTGAACACCGCAGGGTCCGCACTCAGCTGTTTCTCCTTTGCCATTTACCATAGCATTATAAGCCAGTTCTACTCTGTCCCATCTGTTATCCCTGTCCATTGCATAATAACGGCCCATAACTGATGCAATTTCTCCAACGCCAATCTCTTTCATTTTCTCAGCAAGCTGTTCTACATATCCCTTACCAGAAGAAGGAGGTGTGTCACGTCCGTCCAGGAAGCAGTGTACGTATACTTTCTCAAGGCCTTCTCTTTTCGCCAGCTCTAACAGTCCGTATACATGCGTATTGTGGCTGTGGACTCCACCGTCGGATAACAGCCCGAACATATGAAGTGCCGTATTGTTTTCTTTTGCATTTCTAACTGCATCTAATAACGCTTCATTTTTGAAGAAATCACCGTCCTGAATCTCTTTGGTGATTCTGGTAAGTTCCTGATATACGATACGTCCGGCGCCCATGTTCAGGTGTCCTACTTCAGAATTACCCATCTGGCCTTCTGGAAGTCCAACTGCCATGCCGCTTGCCTGACCTTCTACAAACGGACACTCAGCCATTAACTTGTCCATAACAGGAGTATTTGCCTCTGCTACTGCATTTGCCTGCTCCTTCTTATTCAATCCATATCCATCAAGTATCATCAAAACGGTTGGTTTCTTACTCATGATATTTTCTCCTTTATTTAAATTAAATTATTATAGCGTATTTTAAATATGTTCTCTCAAAAGCTTATTTTACATGATGGTTGGGCTTCTTGTCAACAATACCCCGATTAATTTTTAAAAAGTGATATATTTATTCAACTATACTTCTGTATACCTTCCTGATCACACCGCAATTCATAAAAAACAGGTATCGTCAAACACCTGATGGCGCTTTCCATACCTGTTTATAATTTGACACCCCGTACCTTTACAGGAACAAATACTTGAGGATAAACAGCACTGCCAGAATGTACATAATAATACTCATCTTCTTACGCTCTACCTTTTTAGATGCCAGGTGAAGTGCCACGTAAGAGATCATACCCATTGCGATACCTTCGGAGATGCTATAGAAAAATGGCATAGCTGCAATACAGATAAATGCCGGAATTCCTTCTCGCATATCATCAAAATCAATCTTTGTAACATTGGAAAGCATGAAGAACCCTACCATGATCAATGCCGGTGCCGTAGCAAAAGACGGTATTGCCAGGAAAATAGGTGACAGGAACAGAGCCAGTCCGAATAATACCGCTGCAACCACTGCTGTCAGTCCGGTACGCCCGCCTTCAGATACTCCGGTAGCACTTTCTACATAAGTAGTTGTTGTAGATGTTCCAAATACCGCACCAGCCGTTGTTGCTACGGCATCTGCCATCAGTGCGCCTTTAATGTGGGGCAGCTTTCCGTCTTTGTCCAGCATGTCCGCCTTTGTTGCAAGGCCGATGAGTGCTCCCAGGGTATCAAATAAATCTACGAACAGCAGTGCAAATACAACCATGGCGAACTGTCCGATCTGCATGCCGGAAAAGCTCATTTTAAAGAATACCGGTGAGATGTCCGGAATGGAAATACCGGCGCTAAAATCTGGAATCAATGAAAACAGACCGATTTCCGCATTGGGAACATATAATCCGCTAAGCTGGCAAATGATACCCAGAAGCCAGGTAATCAGCATTCCCCACAGAATATTTCCCTTTACCTTACGTACCACCAGAATTGCGGTTATGATGATACCGATAATCGCTAATAATACTGTAATTCCCACGTCCTGAAAACTGCCCATACCCTCATGAAGTCCCTGGAACTTCTTCATGGAAAACAGCGTAACCAGTGTGGAGCTGCCTAATACCAGGTGGCAATTCTGCAGTCCGATAAATGCAATGAACAAACCAATTCCCACGCTCACGGCATGTTTTAAAGTCATAGGGATTGCATCAAACAACGCTTCTCTGATTTTAACTGCAGAAAGAAGAATAAAGATAATACCTTCTACAAAGACTGCGGCAAGCGCAACCTGCCAGCTATATCCCATATCAGCCACAATAGTATAGGCAAAATATGCATTTAATCCCATACCAGGAGCCAGTACAAAGGGATAATTTGCGAATATCGCCATGCACAATGTTCCTACCAGAGACGCAAGGGCTGTTGCAGTGAAAACAGCTCCCTTATCCATACCGGTGCTTGACAAAATATTGGGGTTTACTGCTAAAATATAGGCCATCGCCATAAATGTGGTAATACCTGCAATGATTTCCGTTTTTACATTCGTATGATTTTCTCTTAATTTAAATAGTTTTTCCACGTTTTCTCTTCCATCCTGTCTGTATTTTATGAGTGTCCATACACTCTGATTACTGCTGAAATTTCATTGATCATTGACATGCTTGCAAATATTTTCAGGGAATCATCAAAATGACGCCCTTCAATAGAATCTGTAATCACAACAATTTCAGCCAGATCACCTCGTTTTGTCTTCTGAATAATCTTCTCGATACTCACACCATTGTTGCCGAATACACTGGCAACACTTGCCAGAACACCCGGGTGGTCTTCAACCTGCATACGCAGAAAATAGCGGCTTTTTACATCCTCTATCTTCATAATAGGCAATTCTTTATAGCAGGTACAACTGATCCTGCCGGTGCATCCGAAGTGAATGTTTCTGGCAATATCGCATACATCTCCTGTAATGGCACTGGCTGTAGGTAACTCACCTGCACCTCTGCCATAGAACATTGCATCGTCCACTGCGTCTCCATGTACAAATACCGCATTAAAAGAATCATTTACCGCCGCTAACGGATGGGTGCTTGGAATGAGCATAGGATGTACTCTTGCTTCAATTCCCTCCTCCGTATTCCGGGCAACGCCTAACAGTTTAATATGGCATCCCATCTCCTTGGCATAACGGATATCGGTTGCCGTAATCTTCGTAATTCCTTCCGTATACACATCCTGGAAGGTTACCCTGGAATTGAATGCAATAGATGCCATAATTGCCACCTTACGCCCTGCATCCAGGCCTTCAACGTCTGCTGTGGGGTCTGCTTCCGCATATCCCAGTTCCGTAGCCATTGCCAGCGCATCTGCAAATTCCATGCCATCTTCGGTCATTTTAGTCAATATAAAATTAGTGGTGCCGTTTACGATTCCAATGACTTCCGACAGATGATTTCCAGCCAGACACTGCTTCAGTGGCCGTATGATCGGAATTCCACCCGCAACTGCCGCTTCAAACAAGAAATCCTTCTGATGGAGCGCTGCCATATCCAACAGCTCTTTTCCATCAACAGCAACCAGATCCTTGTTGGCTGTTACTACATTTTTCCCTGCCGCAAGGGCCTGCATCATATAAGTTTTGGCGGGTTCCATCCCTCCCATTACTTCAATGACGATTTCAATCTCCCCATCCTGAATGATTTCGTTCCAGTCATTCGTAAGAACTGACGGATCATCCACTTTGGCTGCAGCCTTCTCCAGGTTGCGGACCAGAATTTTCTTAATCACAAGTTCTGCGCCAATCTTGCAGGGCATTTCTTCCTGCTGGCTCTTCAAAACCTTGTAAACTCCGGTACCCACTGTTCCCAGACCAAGCAGGGCAATGTTGATTTTCTTTACCTCGCTCATTTCTTTCTCCTTTTTTATCCTTTTGTGACAGGACATCACTTACGTTGTATATTATAGCACTAAACGCCAGGGGGCTGCAATTCAAATTTGGGCTTTTCTCCCCATGAGATGCTTTTATACACCGGAGCCATTTTTCTAATGCATTTTAACTATCTCCACATACCGCTTTACAAAATATTGTGGTAAATACTATGATTATGGGCTGATTGCAATGTAAAAAAGCTGTGGTAATTGTGATATCATAAAAATATAGAGATTTGAGGAAATGGTATAGTGTGTATAAATAAAGTTTTTCCTCTAAATCGCATTTTGCAATAATCAAATATAAAAAATAAAAGAGTAAAGAGTAAAGAGGTAAAGTCTTATGGATGAAATAAAAAAAATTAAAGGGTGCTTTTGCTCCTTTATTGAAGGAAGCCTGATCTCCCATGATATTGATTCTGTTGTAGACCTCTTTACAGAGGATATAATGGGGATCGGTATGGGCGCCCAGGGAATCGTGCGGTGCAAAGCGGATACCCGTCCAATACTGCTAAATACACGAAGTGACGTACAGGAAACACAAACCACCGTTGATTACAGCAATATGCAAATACGCTACTATGGTGATGATTATGCAACAATCTGTGCCACACTTACGATCAGCACTCAAGCCAGAGGAAAATTACAGAAAAGCCATATCGGACAATGTGCAAGCCTGCGCAGAATTGAAGGTATCTGGAAAATAAATATGTTACAGGCAACACCTTTGTCTGTTGATATACAGGAAATTGATGCATATCCGCTTTCTTTTGCTGAAGATGAAATCGAGAAATACCGTATTCAAGAACAATTCTCAAAAGTAATGCAGAAAAATGTCATATCTACATACAAAATTGATTTTGAACTGGGCATATATGAATCATATATACCTACCGGAAAATATACGATACCGGTAGAAACAGGTGATGCTTATGAAAACACGTGTTATAAAACTGCAGAAATGATCCTTAATGGGGAAACGAGAATACAATTTCTCCAGACATTTTCTATTTCCAATTTGACCAGATGCTATCAGGCAGGACAGCCCGATGTTACGATGGATTATGAATCCATTCAGTCAGACGGACGGCTTGTTTGGCTGAGAAGCAACCTTCATTTATTCACCGACATTAAAGGCCACTTAAAAGGTTATCTCTACTTATTTGACATTGATCAGGAAAAGCGGGAAGAATTGAATCTGACAAAACAGGCAGAATTAGATTTGATGACTGCAGTTTATAACAAGGAAACTTTTCGTAAAAAAATAGAAGCTGCTATCCGATTATACTCCATGCCTAAGACTTGTGCGCTTTTTATGATTGATCTTGATTGTTTTAAAATGGTCAATGATACATATGGCCACGCAGAGGGTGACCATGTTATTAAAGAAACTGCGAGCATACTGAAAAACACGTTTCGCAAAGAAGACATTGTAGGCAGAATCGGCGGAGATGAATTCTGCGTCTTCTATACCGGTAAAAACAATGTCATAGTTCTCGAAAAAAAAGCAGAAGAAATTTGTACAAATGTCAGAAAAATCCAATTACATAATAACAGGCTCAATTCATCGAAAGTATCGGTTAGTATTGGTATTGTCAGACGATTACAAAACGAAAACTTTTTTGAGTTATATCAAAGAGCTGACCAGGCTTTATATGAAAGAAAGTCAAAGCTGGGCCGGAATGGATATACTTTTTACGAAAATATGCATCCGGCATAACAGCCATGTTTTCTACATCAGCACTTTAAAAACCCTCCGGTAAACTGCCGGAGGGTTTGATTAATTTTATTTAATTATAAATTATTTGTAATTTACAATCTTTCCAAAATCTGGTTTTAAAGCTGCTCCACCTACAAGACCGCCATCGATATCTGCCTGAGCAAATAATTCTGCTGCGCTTGATGCTGATACAGATCCGCCGTACTGAATGCGGATTGCTTCTGCTGTTGCCTGATCATAGATTTCGCCGATGCAAACACGGATTGCAGCGCAAACTTCCTGAGCCTGCTCTGTTGTTGCTACTTTACCTGTTCCGATTGCCCAGATTGGTTCGTAAGCGATTACAGCTGTCTTAGCCTGATCTGCTGTTACATTTAAGAATGCAACTTTGATCTGCTGACGGATGAAGTCGATGGTAACGCCCTGTTCTCTCTGCTCTAATGTTTCGCCACAGCAAACGATTGGTGTAATTCCATGTTCGAAAGCTTTTAATACTTTCTTATTTACTGTTTCGTTCGTTTCTGCGAAGTATTCTCTTCTTTCGGAATGTCCCAGAACTACATATTTAACGCCAACATCTGTCAACATTGCAGGTGAGATTTCTCCTGTGTAAGCGCCTTTTTCTTCATAGTACATATTTTCAGCACCAACCTGGATGTTAGAGCCTTTAGCTGCTTCCATAACCGGGATAATGTCGATTGCAGGTACGCAGAATACTACGTCTACTTCTTCGCTTGCTACTAATGGTTTTAATTCATTTACTAATGCAACTGCCTCACTTGGAGTCATGTTCATTTTCCAGTTTCCTGCGATAATTTTCTTTCTTGCCATTTTCTTATTCTCCTGTTTTCTTCAAATCCGGCAGATATGATACTGCCCGGATTTTATAGTTATACTGAATCTTATTTATCGTTTGCAGCTACTACTCCGGGAAGATCTTTTCCTTCCAGGAATTCAAGTGAAGCGCCGCCGCCTGTAGAAATATGAGTCATTTTATCGCCAAATCCAAGCTGGTTAACTGCTGCTGCAGAGTCACCGCCGCCGATAATTGTTGTAGCATCGATCTCAGCAAGTGCTTTTGCTACTGCAACTGTTCCGCCTGCAAAGTTGGACATTTCGAAGCATCCCATTGGTCCGTTCCATACTACTGTTTTAGCATCTTTTAATGCATCTGCAAACATCTGAGCGGATTTAGGTCCGATGTCAAGTCCCATTTCATCTGCATCTAAATTTCCTTCTACTGTACGGAATTCAGAGTCATTTGAAAATTCTTTTGCTGCAATATAGTCAACCGGCAGTAATAAGTTTACGCCTTTTGCTTTTGCCTTTTCTACCATTTCTTTGGAGTAATCCAGGTAATCCGACTCAACTAAAGATTTACCGATTTCCATCCCCTGTGCTTTTGCAAATGTAAAGCACATGCCACCACCGATGATTAAAGTGTCTACTTTATCAAGCAGGTTGTTGATAACAGAAATCTTAGAGGAAACTTTGGATCCGCCAAGGATCGCTACGAATGGTCTCTCCGGATTATTTACAGCATTTCCTAAGAAATCAATCTCTTTTTGCATTAAGTATCCTACAACAGCTGTTTTCACATACTGTGTAACCCCTACATTTGAGCAGTGTGCTCTGTGGGCAGTACCAAATGCATCATTTACAAATACATCACAAAGAGAAGCTAATTCTTTGCTGAATGCTTCGCCGTTCTTTGTTTCTTCTGCTCTGTAACGTGTATTTTCAAGAAGCACTACATCGCCGTCATTCATTGCTTCAACAGCTGCTTTTGCATTTGCCCCTACTACTTCAGGATCTGCTGCAAATTTTACTTCCTGTCCTAACAATTCTGATAAACGAACTGCAACTGGAGCTAAGGATAATTCCGGTTTTGCCTCACCCTTGGGTTTTCCAAGATGGGAGCAAAGGATTACCTTTCCGCCGTCAGCAATTAATTTCTTAATTGTAGGAAGAGCTGCAACCAAACGGTTTTCATCTGTAATTCTGCCTTCCTGTAACGGTACGTTGAAATCACAACGAACCAGTACGCGCTGGCCTTTTACATTAATATCATCTACTGATTTTTTATTAAGCATGTGTATCTGCCTCCTGGGTTATTTATTATAATTATAAACTTTATATTATTGCTCCGCAATCATTGGAACACAACTGTGGAGCAGAATACGTAATGTTAAATTGGTTGAATATAATCAAATGCACCAACAAAACCACAAAAGAGTCCAGTCCTAAGACCGGACCCTTCAGGATCTAACTTGTTATCTCTGTTTTGCTTGAATTATGCTAATTCAGAGAAGTATTTGATTGTACGAACCATCTGGCTTGTGTAGGAGTTTTCATTGTCATACCATGAAACTACCTGAACCTGAGTTGTTCCGTTATCTAATGGCAGTACCATTGTCTGTGTAGCATCAAACAGGGAACCGAATCTGATTCCAATGATATCACTGGATACTAATTCTTCTTCTGTGTAACCAAAAGATTCTGTAGCTGCTGCTTTCATAGCTGCATTGATATCTTCTTTTGTAACTGTTCCTTCAACTACTGCTGTTAAGATAGTAGTAGAACCTGTTGGAACTGGTACACGCTGAGCAGATCCGATTAATTTTCCGTTTAATTCAGGAATAACTAAACCAATAGCTTTTGCTGCGCCTGTGCTGTTAGGAACGATATTAGCTGCTGCTGCACGAGCTCTTCTTAAATCTCCCTTTGGATGAGGTCCGTCAAGAGTCATCTGATCGCCTGTGTAAGCATGGATTGTAGACATGATACCTGTTTTGATCTTAGCTAAGTCATTTAATGCTTTAGCCATAGGAGCTAAACAGTTTGTTGTACAGGAAGCTGCTGAAATAACAGTATCTTCTGCTTTTAATTCTGTATGGTTTACATTGTAAACGATTGTAGGAAGGTCATTTCCTGCTGGAGCAGAAATAACAACTTTCTTAGCGCCTGCTGCGATATGAGCAGAAGCTTTATCTTTGGATGTAAAGAAGCCTGTACACTCCAGAACAACGTCAACGTCTAATTCGCCCCAAGGAAGATCTTTAGGATCTCTCTGTGCGTAGATTTTGATTTCTTTTCCGTCTACTGTGATGGAATCTTCGCTGCAAGTAACTTTATCAGCTAATGCATATCTACCCTGAGCTGAATCATATTTTAATAAGTGTGCTAACATTTTAGGATTTGTTAAGTCGTTAATTGCAACTACTTCATATCCTTCTGCGCCAAACATCTGTCTGAAAGCAAGACGTCCAATACGTCCAAAACCATTAATTGCTACTTTTACTGCCATGATTTAATTCCTCCTAAGAATAAAATATTATAACCGGGAGCATATTTATGTACCTGGTTAGTTTAGAGTTTCAATAAGATTGTTAAAGAAACATCAACCTATTTGCTATTTTACCTAATTTCCTTCTAAAATTCAAGTGCAATTTCAAAATTTATGCTTCTTTTACAAATTTCTGTATACCTGCACATTAAATATGGCATATTAGCGGGGAAACATGTCTTTTTGTTATAGATTACCCCGCAGGAGACAAGCTTCCTTACTTTATATACGCCTTATATATTCGTAAGTTCTACAAATTCCGGCTTTCTTTTCCGAAATTCTGTATAACGGGTAAAACCGCACTCTTCTAAAATCTGCCGAAGCTGCTTAAATTCATAAGCCAGGTATTCCGGTGTATGTGCATCTGACCCCAGGGTGATCAATTCTCCCCCCAATTTCCGGTATGCCCTGATCACATCCACCGACGGATTTGGTTCTCCAAGTCCATACTTGATCCCTCCGGAATTTACTTCAAGGGCAATCCCTTTTTCAATCAGCAGCTTTAGGATCCCATCCAGGATTTCCCCATACTTATCATAGGAATAATCCCGGTTTTTATTAGGTCCGTAACGGACTACATAATCCAGATGCCCGTAAGAATCAAAATCAGAAAATGCCTGTATATTCTTTTCAATTGATTCAAAATATTCCAGATAGCAGGATTCTTCTGTCCTTCCCTCAAAGAAACTGGGATAATAGGGATCACATCCCCTGACCACATGGGAGGAACCGATTATAAAATCAAAAGGATACTTTTCCACATAGGCTTCGTGTTTTTTTGCAAGATGTGCCTGCAATCCCAATTCTACGCCAAAAAGCAATTCCATTTTATCCTGATATTCTTCTTTTAAGCACCGGTATTCATTAAAATATGCTTCTGTATCTAATTCAAAATCCCCCATTTCCTTTGGGGTATCATAGTCCATATGTTCCGTGAAACACATGGTTTTCAGTCCAATCCGTATGCCTTCTTCGATCATGGAACGCATAGGCGTTTCCGAATCTGCGGAATGCCAGGTATGCAGATGGTAATCTGACTTCATCTTGAGTACTCCTTTCGAATACGCTCTGGTACTACAGCCTGTTTGAAAATTCATTCCCGGCATCTGCACGCCCCACTTTGCGGCATATTTGCCCAGCATTCAGGTTACGTAGCCCGCTACGCGCCCGCCGCCTTACAGGATGGTACCGCCTCCAAGCACATAGTCACCGTCATAGAAAACCACAGCCTGCCCCGGCGTAATGGCTCTTTGGGGATCCGGGAATGTACAGAGGACTTTATCCTCTTCTACTCTTTTGATAGTGCAGGGCGACCCCTTATGGTTATAGCGGATCTTCGCCACTACTTCCATTTCCCCGTCCAGATCTTCAATGGACATGAAGTTCAGATTATTTGCATAAAGGGTATGTCCGAATACTTCATCCCCCTCACCGATCACCACCTCATTTGTCTGAGGCCTTATCTCCACTACGAAGACAGGATGTCCCATTGCCAGATTTAAGCCTTTGCGCTGACCGATGGTATAGTGGGTAATTCCTTTATGGCGTCCGATAATTTCCCCTTTTGTATTGACAAAGTTCCCCTGGGGTATCCGTTTTCCGGAATATTCTTCGATAAATGACGCATAGTCTTTATCCGGTACAAAACAGATCTCCTGACTGTCCGGTTTATGTGCCACGCGCAGGTTGATCTTATCTGCAATTGCGCGGATCTCATCTTTAGTGTACGCCCCTACCGGCATTAAGGTATAGGCAAGCTGATTCTGGGTAAGGTTATATAATGCGTATGTTTGGTCTTTTGCTGCTGTAGCTGATTTCATCAATGTATATCTGCCGTTTGGCAGCTGTGTCACTCTTGCATAATGCCCTGTGGCTATATAATCCGCCCCGATATCCAGGCTTCTTTTTAGTAGCGATTCCCATTTCACGTAACGGTTGCAGGCTATGCAGGGATTCGGAGTCCTGCCCTGCAGATACTCCTCTGCAAAATAGTCCATTACGTTTTCTTTGAATTCCGCTTTAAAGTTCATTACATAGTATGGAATTTCAAGATCCTGGGACACTCTTCTGGCATCATCCACTGCGCTCAGTCCGCAGCATCCGCCATTCTCTTCCTGCACTTCGTCGTCTTCATCCTGCCAGATCTGCATGGTGACGCCAATTACATCATAGCCCTGCTCTTTTAACAGGTAGGCCGCAACGGAGGAATCGACTCCTCCGGACATTCCTACGACTACTTTTTTCTTTTCCATTAATACTCTTCCTGTTCCTCTTCTTCACCTTCGTGAATATCTGACTTTGGTTTTTCCAATCCATCAATCTGAATCTGATTCTTTTCTGCATAATCCCACAGTGCTGCGTGAATTGCCTCTTCAGCCAGCAGGGAACAGTGTACTTTTACAGGGGGAAGTCCGTCTAAAGCTTCCATTACTGCTTTGTTTGTAATTGTCAGTGCTTCCTTGATATCTTTGCCTTTTACAAGTTCCGTTGCCATGCTGCTGGTAGCAACTGCAGCACCACATCCAAAGGTTTTAAATTTAACATCACGGATAATTTTATTTTCATCGATATCCAGATATATTCTCATGATATCTCCGCATTTTGCATTTCCTACGGTACCTACACCGCTTGCATTTTCAATTTCTCCTACATTTCTTGGATGTTGGAAATGATCCATAACTTTTTCGCTGTACATTCTAAGTTCCTCCATATTCTACTGTGATCGCTGTCACTTGCTTATTCTTGGTTATTATTTTTCTCATATCTTTGACTTTTATCTGTAAAATTTACATCATTTTATTATTCTTCTTAATTATTTCTCATACCTTTGACTTATTTCTATATAGCTTATATCATTGTAATTTATTACCGCTACAATTCTGCTGTTATTTATATCGACCCTTATCTAATTCTGCTGTTATTTATATCGACTCTTATCTTCGAGCTGACTTTTTCATAAAGTCTTCATATAACGGTGACATGCTGCGCAGCTTTTCAACAATTTTCTGAATCACCTCTACCACGAAATCAATATCTTCCATTGTAGTCTCTTCGCCTAAAGTTAAACGTAAAGAACCATGGGCGATTTCATGAGGCAGACCAATCGCCAGCAGTACGTGGGAGGGATCCAGGGATCCGGAAGTACATGCTGAACCGCTGGAACCGCAGATACCTTCCATATCCAGCATAATCAGCAGAGATTCACCTTCCACGAACTGAAAACTGAAGTTCACATTGTTTGGAAGCCTTAAGGAACGGTGTCCGTTTAATCTTGTATAAGGCACTTCCTTTAGAACACGTTCGATCAGATGATCACGCAGTTTTATTTCCTGTGACGTTCTGGCCTCCATGGTATCCATGGCACGCTGTACCGCAGCTCCAAGACCTACGATACCCGGTACATTTTCCGTACCTGCTCGTCTTTTCCTCTCCTGTGCTCCACCGTGAACAAAGGAACGGATTTTCACACCCTTGCGGATATATAAGAAACCAATCCCTTTCGGTCCGTTTAATTTATGGCCGCTTGCACTTAACATATCGATATGACATTCATCTACATTGATCGGAAGCTGTCCAAAAGCCTGTACCGCATCTGTATGAAAAAGAATGCCGTTCTGACAGGCAATATCTCCGATTTCCTTAATAGGCTGGATGGTTCCAATTTCATTATTTGCAAACATAATAGAAATCAGAATGGTTGTAGGACGGATTGCTTTCTTTAACTGCTCAAGCTTCACTACTCCGTTTTCATCCACGTCCAGATAGGTCACTTCATAGCCGTTTTTCTCCAGATACTGTGCCGTATGAAGAATGGCATGATGCTCGATTTTTGTCGTAATGATATGGTTGCCTTTGGATTTATACGCCTCAGCCGTTGCTTTCAGTGCCCAGTTATCCGCTTCTGAACCACCTGCGGTAAAATAAATCTCATTGTCATTGGCACCTAATGCTTTTGCTATAATTTCTCTGCTTTGTGTAACAGCTTTTTTGCTGATACCTGCAAATTCATAAACACTGGATGGATTTCCATAATTCTCCGTAAAATAAGGAAGCATTGCCTCCACTACCTCCGGAGCAGTTTTTGTTGTAGCTGCATTATCCAGATATATTAATTTCTTCATGATAACCATCTCCTTAATTTTCACATGCTTTAGATTTTTGCTGCCCTTTATTTTTTGTTTTCTTACTTTCTTCTACTAATTGATCCAATTTCATTTCGTCCACTGCGTGGCTTATACTTTCATTGATACGCTGCCATACATATTTGGTGACACAAAGATCTGCGCCTTCACATCCATTTTCTTCTTTCAGGCCCGGACACTCTACGGCATCCAGATTCCCTTCCAAAGCTCTTAAAATATCACCTACGGATATATCGGATGCGGGTTTTGCCAGCTTATAGCCGCCCTGAGCCCCGCGGATACTAAGTACAATTCCTGCTTTTTTAAGCTTTCCTACTAATTGTTCCAAATAGCTCTCCGAAATATTCTGTCTGGCTGCGATACTGCTGATGGACACTGCTTCTTTCTCACTGTACATCGCCAAATCTATCAGCGCACGAAGCCCATATCTGCCTTTTGTAGAAAGCTTCATCTGCTCACCTTCTTAAAATTTATTTCCGCAGGGGACTTGACTTTAATCCCCAGTAATTTACTCGGATTTCATAGCTAAAATATAACACCACTGCATAGTTCTGTCAAGCACTTATATCGAATATATATTAAAGAAAACTTGTGGGAGACTTCCTATGAACAAAAAGCATATTATCATTAAGGGAGCCATCATTCTGACCCTTGCCGGTTTCGCCAGCCGCATCATCGGTTTCTTCTATAGAATATTCCTTTCTTATACAATCGGTGCGGAAGGAATGGGGATTTACCAGTTAATTTTCCCAATCTATGCTATGAGCTGTTCCCTGACTGCTTCCGGCATCCAGACTGCCATTTCAAAGTTTGTATCCGGAAAAATGGCAGTTGGTGATAAGAAAGGCGCCCGGAATATCTTCCTGACCGGTCTTACCATATCTCTGGCATTATCGGCACTGGCGTGCTATATCCTCTTCTATTACGCAGATTTTATTTCGGTGCAGTTTTTGGAAGAAACACGATGTGCCGAACTTTTACGCCTCCTTGCCTATTCCGTTCCTTTTGCAGCCGTCCATTCCTGTATTAACGGATATTATTATGGACTGCGCCGCACCAATGTGCCTGCCATCTCCCAGCTGATTGAGTCCCTGGTCCGCATGGGAACTTCTTACTTCCTCTACATTATCTTTATTGAAAAAGGCATTGCTATAACACCAGCACTGGCTGTATACGGCATGATAACTGAAGAAGTGGTTTCTTTCCTGTTATGCAGTACTATTATCGCGGTACATTTCGGAAACGAGAATTACAAAGATACTCCAACCAGCTCTATGGTAACCAATTTTAAAGAAATGCTGTCCTTGTCCACACCGCTTACGTTAAACCGCGTACTCCTGAACCTCCTGCAAAGTATGGAAGCCCTTTTCATTCCCCTGCGCCTGAGAGTTTATGGAATGGATGTTTCCACTTCACTGAGTACATATGGGGTCCTGACCGGTATGTCCATACCGCTTATATTATTTCCGTCAGCAATTACCGCATCCGCCTCTACACTGCTTCTGCCTACCGTTTCCGAAGCGCAGTCTGCCCAGGATGGTACACGGATTACCGTAACAATTGAAAACACTATTAAATACAGCCTGATTCTAGGTATCCTGTGCACCGGAGTTTTCCTTGCACTGGGCAACGAAATGGGTGAGGTGCTGTTTCACAGCGATCTGGCAGGTCCTTTTATTTTAACACTCTCCTGGATCTGTCCCTTTCTTTATCTTACCACGACACTAACCAGCGTACTAAACGGGCTGGGCAAAACTACGACTACCTTTATCCAGAGTACCATAGGGCTTCTCCTTCGAATCGCCTTTGTCTGGTTTGCTGTGCCGCTGTTTGGAATCTCCGGGTATCTCTGGGGACTACTGGCAAGCGAACTGGTAATTGCTTTTATGGCTCTGCGTTCCCTGAAAAAAGAATATGACTATTCCTACCATGTGCAGGCGTCCATTGTACTTCCGGTACTGGCGCTGGTACTCAGCATCGGAATTATTCTGTTTGCAAGACAGACCGTGCACTCTCTGGGATTTGTACCCCCTCCGCTGATTGAGCTGTTTGCACTGGCTATCCTTTTAACACTGTCTTACGTTCTGCTGCTCATTGTTTTTCGCGTAATAAAGCTGCCGGCCAAATGACCGACAGCTTTTTTATATCTTCTTATTTCTCATTATTTGTCTTATTTTTTACCAAATTACCGTTTTTATCCACATATTTCCCATCAATCCATTTATCTTTCGCCAGGGTACCGTCCTTTTGCAGATACTTATTACCAATCCATTTTTTCTTCACCATTTTGCCGTTGCTTCCCACATAATGGTCATCGATCCACATGTTGCGGTATTTTCTGCCGTCATAACCCACATAATATGTATTTTTCACCCAGGCATTGCGAACCAGTTCTCCGTCCTTATCCACATACCTGCCGCTAATCCACTTATCCGTATCCAGGCGCCCTTTGCTGTTCATATGGAAGATTCCATTCAGCCAGGTGTTCTTTGCCATAATGCCGTTGGTATAAAAATAATACCAATGCCCCTTTGTCACACTTCCGTTTACACCAATCCAGAGCCATTCCCTTTTTGCATATTTGCCGTTTGGCTTTTTATACTTTGTTCCTTTTGAGGTCTTTACAAAACCGGGTTTACTCTTCTTATCATAGCCCTGAATCCATGCACCATCTTTTCCCACATACCGGCCGGCAACCCACTTGTTGACTGCCATCTTACCGTCTCGTCCCAGAAAATATGGTCCATACCAGCTATTTCTCGTCATAACGCCATTGTCAGTGAAGTGATAATAGCTCTTACCTATTTTCACCCAGCCGGTCTGCATATAACCTTTTTTATTAAAATAATATGTATTATTGTCAACCGTCTGAAAACCTTTCAGATATTGGTTCGTTCCATCCAGATAATAACGGTATCCTCCATCTGTCTGCCGGAAACCTGCCAGAGAGGTAATCGACAGCATCCCAAACATGCATACTGCTGTTAATGTCAAGATCAACAATTTCCACTTTTTATTCATTTTTTTCTCCATTTCCGGTCACTCCCTTAAATGTTTTCCTGCCTTTTTGCATACCATATTGAATAGGTATATTATGTCATACTTTCTTTATCATGACAAGATTTTTGAAAGGCCGGTTTGCTTATTAAGTAAAATTTAAGAAATATTGGAAAATAGACGGTGGTTGCAGACAGGATTTAGGCAGAAATTTTGCCTGGTCATTTGTATTTATGATATAATTATCTGGCTAAGATTAGTACTATAGTGAAGGTTTTATAGGGTTCTATTGAATGATTTGTATTGGGGTTTCGCTGAGGAAGACGCTTTGTAGTTGGAGGTAGTGTACGAAAAGATGGGGGTGGGAAACTGATATGGACTCCGTCAGCTTGCCGCAGAACTGGTATTTTCTAACCTTTGCAGAGCGCTTTTTGGCGGCACGCGGGCATTCGCTCCGAAATCCTGATGCATTTCGCAGCT
>OATB01000396.1_pt1 | contig 34606 bp, 37 predicted proteins | sample 1494941 | NCBI WGS metagenome assembly OATB01 (sample SAMEA2579931, study PRJEB22360) | human gut metagenome | reverse complement strand
CTTGATCAACAGAATGGGCTTTTCCATTTACACATAATTCTTGACGCAACCAATCTCCCACTTGCTTCCACTTTTTTTAAGAGTCAAATCAAATCGTGATATCTGCGTTGTAGAATGGCAACCCTTTTTTTGACAAATTTTATAAGGTGCAGAACTTCTTTCCGTATGCTATTCCGATTGTCCTTGACAATGAGCCTCCTCGGATGTGACGATCTTCGGCAGGAGCTAACAGTTAAAGTTAGACTGCCTCGCTAGCGTTAGCACATCCGAGCTCATTATCAAGGATTCGCTGCGCCAATCTCTGGTTACGGTAACCAACCGGTGTCTCGTAGCCAAGTGTACCGTGCAACCGAAGGTGGTTCCACCAATTGACATAGTCAAATAACTCCAAATCCAATTGTTGTAAGGTTTCAAATGTGTATTGATAGACAAATTCTACTTTCAACGACTTATAAGTTGATTCAGCTACGGCATTATCAAAAGGACAGCCTTTATGACTCAATGATCGATTGATGTCAAAAGTTGTTAATAATTCATCAATAGCTTGGTTATCAAACTCTTTTCCACGATCAGTATGAAAAATCTCAACCTCTGTCAGAGGTTGTTTGATACGGCTAAATGCTTTTTTTACTAGAACGGCATCTTTATGTTCTCCACAAGAATAGCCGAGAATTTCTCGATTGAACAGATCCAAAATGAAACAGACATAATTCCATTTTTTCCCGACTCGTACATAAGTCAAGTCTGTTACGATCGCTTCTAATGGGTTGTCTCTTAAGAATTTACGATTCAATACGTTTGTCGTTTTGGCTTCATTGCAAGTAGAATGATGTACTTTAAAATAAGCAACAGTATAGCTCGATTTTAATCCTCTATTTTTCATGATTCTACTAATTTTTCGTCGGCTGATCTGAATGCCTCGTTTTGATAAGGCTTTTTTTATTTTTCTTGAGCCGTAGGCCTTTCGGCTGCGGATAAATTCTTCAGCGACTACTTCTTCAAGTTCTGATTCGTCTTTCTTTGGTTTTGATTGATAATAATAGGACTGACGTGATAGACCTAATATTCTGCACATCGCTGATATAGGGTAAAGATGCTTATTCGCATCGATTACTTGTCTCTTCGTCCGAATATCAGCGCTGCTTGCTTTAAAATATCATTTTCCATTTCTAATTGCTGGTTTCTTTTACGTAGTTCTAACAATTCTTTTTGTTCAGGCGTAAGATTATCTTTTTCTTTGAATGAACCACTCGTTTTAGATTGCTTTACCCATTTGTCAAATGCTGAAGCCGTTAGTTCATATTCTCGAATGATTTCTACACGTGGCTTTCCAGCTAAGTAAAGATTGACGATTTGTTGCTTGAATTCTTGTGAAAAAGTTCTTCGTGTTCTCTTAGACATAAAAATTCCTCCTGGTATGTTTTCTTCTAGTCTACACACCTTAATTTTTCTGTCTAGTTAATTGTAGCCTATCCAACTTAAGATTAATGACACTAAATTAACAGACTATACGTAGTATCTATTTGCTATGACCATATCTTATATCCATAAGTCAACTCAGCCGGACTAAAAGGGCTAATCTTACTAGAACACAAGCTGCACTTGATATGCAAATTAACCCTGAATCGGAAAGGTGCTTAAATTGGATATTAACGGAGGGATAAAGTAAAATTTATCTCTAGGGAATGTTTAGAAAGGATCCAAGTTCCTTAACAAGTGACAATTAGTAATGTAGTAACAACGATAGATTGCATGCCGAACATTTCAATTTGATACGTATAAAAGACGATTTCAAGCTCATCCGTGATAAATAACCCACATGAATGATTTGAAATCGTCTTAAAATGCTTTATTTTATAACCCAAAATAGAATAATTACTTCAAAATGACGTCGCATATCACTATTAATGATTAATCGATGACTTCCATAATCATTTTAAGTTCCCCGGATGTTAAATCCTCGCTAAAAATGCCAGTAACTTTTTGTCCAGGTCCAATTTCCTTTGATGATAGGTTTAACAAAGAGATAGGGATATAGATTAATCCGTTTTGTTTCAAAGACAGAGCCAATATTTTTTTCCTTGTTCGAATAGCTGCATCATAGCGAAGAGAAGAGTAAACACCTCTGCCAACAATAGAAATATGCTTCCCCAATAATAAATCAAGGCTACCTATTACTTGTAATTTCTGAAAGGTCGTCCCATCCGTTTTGATTTGAATATCCTGTAAATTTATTTTCCTGTCTAAGGCATCTTGAAAAAACAAGTGTGTGCCTCTGCGATAATCAATGCCACAGAGGTGCATAAAATTAGTTGTCGAAAAAATAATCGCTACCGTTGAGACTTCTCCGACAAAGGATACTTTTTTATCTACAAAATGTTCTTGTAAGAGATGGGCAGCCTTATAAATCGCGTTTAACTGTCTGGTAATTTGGGTTGTCTCTTTTATAGACATGCGTTTGTATTCTTTTTTTGCCACGTGCGAAGAATGCTCCTTTTTCCCAATAAAAAAAGCTGCTCAAAAGAGCAGCCTTTTGTACAGGTTTAGTTTTGGTGCTTGCCACCCGCCGGACCCTTACGTTCCGGATTTGTATCGAGTTTAGTTTTGGTGCTCGCCACCCGCCGGACCCTTATGTTCCGGATTTATATCAAGTTGACTATGAGCCTGCTCTCATTTGTATATATAATATACCAAAAAAAGGTTGATTTGTCCAATACTGTGGGTGATTATAACCGTCTTACTGTGCTTATCTATTATATAATACAATCAAAAACCTAACCGAAAATTTAATAACGTTTCACTGATTTCATCTTCATTAATTCCGATGTAGCGTTTGGTAATCTTCTCGCTGCTGTGACCAAAGATTTCCATTAAGGTGGCCACGTCTTTGGTTTTCTTGTAATAGTGGTAACCAAAGGTTTTTCGTAGGGTGTGGGTGCCGATATCGTCCCTTCCTAACAGCTTCGCGACCTTTTGAAACATCTGGTAGACCGTATTGACTTCTAAGTGGCCGCCCTTAGTACTGGGAAACAAGTAAGCCTCCGGATCTAAGGATGCGGTATAGCCGTGAATCAAGTCCTGTAAGCTGCTTAAGTATAAAATGCGTGTTTTCCCTGTCTTTTGCTCCACGATGCGCGGGTTTTTTGAGGTAATCACGTCTTTTTTCTTGAGTTTGACGATGTCGGACATGCGCAGACCGCTGTTAATTCCAATTAGAAACAAGAAAACGTCACGTTCCGCATTTTTATTCCGTCGCAGGCAAAATAAAAAATCATTAATCTCCTGTTGCAACCGTAGTGGCTGAACATTATAGCCCATGACAATCCCTCCTTTTTAGTCTGTTCGAATACATGATTATAGTTATTATAACACGAAATCGTGTGTTTAGGGGGAGTAAAAAAAAAGAACCCTATAGGGATAGGATTCTTGATACATGATTTTATGTAATTTCATGTATCTTGTATTCAAGTTACGCCACAAGAGTGTGGTTGACATATCATTTTGAGTTTGAACATCTAGATAAATATAAATAAGTAATAGAGACAAAAAATGTAGTGTAATCCTTAATTATCTCTATTACTCGATTAATTTGAAGGTGTGCAATCATTCTTTAGACTGCCCTTAGCAATCGAAGTCCATTCAAAATAACAACCAAAGTACTTCCTTCATGAATAATGACACTGATGGCAATATCCGTTAAGCCCAAGAAACTAACGACAATTAAAAAAACAACAACGGCCATTGAAAAAATAATATTCTGCCAAATAACACGGTTCATTTTCGAAGAAGTATTATGAGATTGTACCAATTTAGATAAATTGTTTTGCATTAAAACTAAATCAGATACCTCTACTGCCACATCAGTCCCATCTCCCATAGCGATTCCCACATCTGCATTAACAAGAGCAGGAGCATCATTTACACCGTCTCCAACCATGGCGGTCACACCGTATTTTTCTTTTTGTTCGTCTATTATTCTGGATTTGTCTTCCGGCATGACATTTGCAATCACTTCATCTATTCCCAATTGTTTAGCAACCGCTTTTCCCGTCATTTCTGAGTCACCAGTAATTAATGTGGTGTGTATACCTTGTTTTCTGAAATACTCAATGGTTTCTTTTGCATGTTCACTTGGAATGTCCATGAGGGCAATAAGGCCTAGAACCTCTTCATCTACTGCTACGTACACGATTGTCTTACCTTCTGAAGCCCATTCATTATTTAAACGACTATACTCATCTGAAACATCATCAAACGAAGTCGGTTTTCCTATACGATAATTTCTCCCTTTGTAATCTCCTGTCAATCCTTTACCAATCTGGTTTTCTACATCAATAGTTAGTTTGTTTTTTTGCTCAAACTTTCTTAGAATAGCATCTGCTAAAGGGTGATTGGATTCTTTTTCAAGAGCTACTACGATATCAATCATGTTTTCTTCGTTCACGGAATCAGCAAAATAATAATTGGTTACTTCAGGTTTTCCTTTGGTCAAGGTGCCCGTCTTATCAAATGCAATTGCTTTAATATCGGCTAATTGAGACAGGTAAGAACTACCTTTTGAAAGGACTCCTTTTTTGGCTAAATTAGAAGTCGTCGATAGCGTTGCCGAGACAGTAGCTGCTGCTAAAGCACACGGTGAAGCTGCAACTAAAAGGACTAATCCTCTATAGACACTTTGTGACCATGTCCAATCAAGTAGAAAAGGTGCCAATAACATGAATAACGGAATGGCAATTAAAACAACTGTGACGTATTTGGGTTCAAATTTTTGGATAATACTCGCAGCTTTTGTTTGGTTATCTTGGTTCTGGTTCACTAATTGTAAAATTTTTGAAAATACTGTATCTTCGTTTTCTTTGGTGACTTTCATCGTGAAGCTACCTGTTCCATTAATTGTACTCCCGAAGACGCCATCTCCTTTGGATTTCTCTTTCGGGATACTTTCTCCATTAATAGACGACTCATCAATGGATGTAGATCCAGACAAAATGACGCCATCAATAGGTACTTGATCGCCATTCAAAACTTGAAGTTGATCTCCCACTTTTAATTCACTGACATCTACATTTTTTGTACTGCCATCAGGTAGGATTAACCGGGCAGTCGTTGGATTCATTTCGAGTAATTTCGTTATTTCTCGTTTGCTTCTTCCTTCTGCATAATCTTCCAAAAAATGTGCTCCAGAAAAAATAAGAATCAATAATGTTCCTTCCCAAAAATTCCCCATTAAAGAAGCTCCGATTGCCGCTAATCCCATTAAAATATGAGAATTAGGCATGAACTTTTTTTGGTTTTTTGAGTTCTCAATTGTTTCTCCAAGGCCTTCAAGAACAATGACATGATACCCAGCGCTGATTGTAGCGATTGAGAACAAAACATTTTGTAGCAACTGATAATCTTCATTCAAAAATAGAGCAATCACTGCTAATGCTAAACCAACAAAGTACAAAACGACTGGCATTTTCCCATGATCGTGACCGTGGTTGTGATTATGATTATGCTTTTCTTGAGACTGTTGTTTTTGGACAGTTTCCATTTATATTGCCTCCCTATATAATTTATAAGTCCTTTGTTTTCCATCATTTACTTCTTGAATCACAAAATTTCCGCTATTTCTGGATCCTTTCGTCTATTCCAAAAGTAAATCGTAATGAATCCACTTTACATATGACTAACCAATCATATGTTTATGTTCTCACTTTATATCGCTATATACGTTTTGTCAAGATAAAGAGAACGCAACTTATCTTTTATAAACAAAAGATTAGCATTGTTTCGCTCATATGGTAATATAGATATGAACGAAAGGTCATATGAAAGGAATAAAAACACTATGGATATAAAAACAACTTCTCCAATCGATAAAGAATCTATTCTGTCAATAAGCAAACTATTTAAGGTGATTAGTGATCCTACACGATTGTCGGTTCTCTTTCTTTTACAGAAAAAAGAGTGTAGTGTTGGAAATATAGCTATTTCTCTGGACATGGAACAGTCCGCTATTTCTCATCAATTAAAAACGTTGAAAGACGCACGCTTAGTAAAATCAAGAAGAGAAGGAAAAAGTATGCTTTACAGTTTAGATGACCTTCATGTTTTTAGTATTCTCGAACAAGTCTTAACTCATGTCAATGAATTAGAAAAATAAAACCAATTAGTTATGTAGCATACAAACTTAGGAGGTTTTTAAAATGTCAAAATCAGATAAAGACCATAATCACTCGCATCAGGATCAACCGAAAAAAAATATTAAAATTGCTTTCTTCATAAATTTTATTTTCTCCATAAGTGAATTTTTCTTTGGGTTTCTTTTCAATAGTGTGTCTATTATGTCTGACGCAGTTCATGATTTAGGGGACTCTATTTCAATTGGATTCGCTTGGTTTTTTCAAGGTTATTCAGAGAAAAAACAAGATGAACGGTTCACCTTTGGCTATAACCGATTTTCTTTACTGGGCGCGCTGATAACTGGCGTTGTGCTAATTAGTGGCTCGTTCTTTATGATCTATCGTAGTGTGCCGCGTTTGCTTGACCCACAACCCGTAAATTATAGTGGCATGTTCTGGCTTTCTCTCGTAGCTATTGCATTGAATGGATATGCTGCTTGGATTTTAAGCAAAGGCACATCCAAAAATGAGGGTATGTTGAAACTCCATATGCTGGAAGACGTATTAGGGTGGATTGGAGTCTTGATTGTGAGTATTCTAATGAACTTTACCGAGGCATATCGTCTGGATCCTATCTTATCGATTTTGATTGCACTCTATATCCTCTACAAAACCGTTCCTGAATTTTTCACCACAATGAAAATTTTATTGAATGGTTCGCCTGAAAATGTAAACGTAGAAAAACTTGCTGATTCAATCAATAACATTCCTGCTGTAAAAGACCTCTCACATTTTCACATTTGGTCACTGGACGGGGAAGAAAACGCCCTTATCGTCACGGTTCTTATAGACCCTTCAGACATAGACAAGGCTAGGGAAATAAAAGAAGTAATTGCAGAAGTCGCACACAAATCAAGCGTAGAGAATCATATCACAATAGAAATAACTACAAGCAAAGAAGAGCTTGAAAAGGGATACTCCCACAACACATAAGATAGTCAGTCCTACGCTAAAAAACACTTCGTCATTTGAAAAGCAAAAAAGGCAGCGACTAAACAAATCGCTGTCTCTCTTTTTATCTTTCGTGATTATGATTTTTTTAAAAACCTAGTAGCGTTTGTATCGTCCCGTTCTCTACCAAGATAAAGATTCCTAATCCAATAAACACGATTGGGACAATGATTCGTTCATACTTTTCTAACGTTTCGGAAACAAAGGAAATTTTTGCCAACTTATAACTGATAAAGCAAAGAATCGCAATCGAAATAACGAATACTACTAAGGCAATTAAAATTTCTGAAAAAGCTAACGAAGTAAAGTAGGGAATATAAATCCCTAAATTGTCTCCACCTGACGCAATGGTTATTAAGGCGACAGTCCAGAATAACCGACTGGTTCCTCTAGATTCTAGTTTTTCAACGACTTCCTCTTCTTCTTCCTCCTCTTCGCCTATCACAGCGACACGGATACCTAAATAAATTGGAATTAATCCAAGAAGTCCAATGATCCAATCTTGCGGAATAAAATTCAGCACATAAGCAGCAAACAAACTTACAGCTACCAAAATGCCTGTTCCAAGATATTGACCCCAAAAAATGTGTCGAATACCTTTTTGTGTGTGACTTTGAGAAAAGATAATGAGCAAGATAAACAAATAATCAATGCTGGTAGAAATATAAACAGCGATAGCTGAAAAAATACTTTGTAACAAAATAACTTCCTCCAAACTAAGATTTCATAGATAGATTTTCTGATAACTTTAAAAAAACATGAATAGCGGAAAGGATGTCTTCATTCGCTAAAGAGTAATAAACTACTTTTCCATCTTGACGTGATTTTGCCATTCCATGTTTTTTTAAAAAACGTAAATGGTGTGACGTTGTAGCAACGCTAGCAGTAAGTATTTCTGCTAAATCACAGACACACATTTCCTTATAGGTTTCTAAAGCATAGAAAATTTTAATTCTAGAAGAATCGCTGAAACATTTACCTAACACAAGTAAATTTGAAAAATCTTTTTGATCCAATTTATTTTTTATTACAGTTACTTTTTCTTTATGTACGATAGTCACTTGGCAAACGTTTTCCATTCATCTCACCTCACATTCAAACGATTATTTGAATGAAGTATACCTATTTGATCACTCTTTTGTCAATCTACCTTAATTCCAATACACTATTATAAGCAATTTCCTGTATTCACAACATCTTTGACGTACTTAAACAAGTACGTTACAATAGTAAAAAAGATGTTAAAGGGAGGAATAGCTTATGTCTATCGTAAACCCTAGCCAAGCTAGAAAAGTCTTTTATCAACTATTGAAAGACGTCAACAAAACTAACGAACCCATTTATATCTCTGGCAAAAACGAAGAAAGTGAAGCAGTTATGGTCAGTAAAAAAGACTGGGACGCAATTCAAGAAACATTATACCTTCAATCTGCTGGCGTAGCAGATGTGATCCACCAGCGTGAACAAGAAAATGAGTTTGTTGCATTGGAGGATATCGATTGGGATACTCTGTAAAATTAGCAAAATCAGCTACAAAAGACCTGAAACATTTAAAAGGGGCTCATTTAGATCAAAAATTTAAAAATCTCATGGAAGTTTTAAAGGAGAATCCGTTCCAAAATCCCCCGCCTTATGAGAAATTAGTCGGAAATTTAAAAGATAAATATTCACGTCGTTTAAATATTCAGCACCGGGTGGTTTATTCGGTGGATAATGACGCCAAAGAAGTCATTATTTGGTCTACTTGGACGCACTATGAAAGATAGAAAAAACTTTTTAAAAAGTTTTTTCTATCTTTTTTGACTAAAAATATGAGATAAAAACAACCTTGCTAAAGCAATTTTCTCGATACACTACTTTATACAATTTCATGTGTTACAACTTAATAGGAATTTAAATTTTATTATTAGATTTTTTAATCATTCACACGAAAATTAATTTTATAAAGAGCATACTCTATACTCTTATTTTTTTTTCAAGAACTCAAAAAAGCGGAAACTCCCAGAATTTTAAATCTGGGAGTTTCCGCTTTTGTCATTTCAAGGATGGACTATTGTCCCAGCCTCTTCTAGTTTATTCTTAAGATATTTTTACTGTCTCTGCAGGTGCTGATACTTCTTTTTATTCTTTTCGACCTTTCAACTTATACTTCATTAATCTCATGGCATTGAAAATTACCACCAGGATACTACCTTCATGAACCAACATTCCGATAGACATATTCATCCATTCGCTGAAGAAGACGCTGGTCAACAAGACCAACACTACTCCAATTGAAATCGCGATATTTTGTTTCATATTATTTGCGGTGGCTTTTACTATTCCTAATGCGTGAGGCAAGTTGCTGAAGTTCGAGTTCATTAAAACGACATCGGATGTTTCAATCGCTACGTCCGTTCCGCTTCCCATTGCGATTCCAATGTCTGCTAAAGCTAAGGACGGACTATCGTTAACGCCATCTCCAACAAAGGCTATAATTTGACCACGTTGTTGAAGTTTTCCGATATAAGCCGATTTGTCTTCCGGCAACATGTGGCCGTGAGCTTCGGTCAAACCAAGTTCGCCTGCGACCACATCAACGGTTCCTTGGTTATCTCCTGAAAGAACGACTAGATTTTTTACGCCCAGGTCTTTTAATTCCTGCAAATTAGCTTTCACACCCGGACGGACTTGGTCGCGAATGCCCATCAGTACTTTTAATTCACCGTCGACCGCTGTCAAAACGAGAGAGTTCCCTTGTTGTTCAAACCGTTTGACATCTTTTTGCACTTTTTTGCTGAGAGTGACATTTTCTTTTTCCATCAAGGCCACATTCCCAACAGCCACTCTATGTCCAGCTACACTTGAAACGATTCCGCCGCCTTTCACGACTTCAGTTCCTTCAACAGGATAAAAGTTTGTTTCTCCAATTTGATTTAAGACCGCTTTTGCTAATGGATGATCTGATTCCCGTTCCACACTGGCCAGATAGCCAAGCGTTTCAGCAGGATCTTTTTCATACAGTTCAGTCGCTGCAACGGTTGGGTTTCCGACAGTTAAAGTACCTGTCTTATCAAATACAATTGTATCCACATTGCTGAAGTCTTGAATGACTTCACTCCCTTTTAAAAGAACACCGTTACGAGCACCATTCCCAATACCGGCAACGTTTGAGACAGGCACTCCGATAACTAATGCGCCTGGGCAACCTAGAACCAAGATGGTGATTGCTAACTCAATATTTTGACTGAACGCCCATACAACAATTGCCAGAACCAAGACAGCTGGTGTGTAGTATTTAGAAAAGCGATCAATGAACCGTTCCGCTTCGGATTTAGAATCTTGTGCTTCTTCCACGAGTTCAATAATTTTTCCAAATGTGGTGTCCTCACCAACTCGGTCAGCTCTGATTTGAATCGTTCCGTTTTCTAAAATGGTTCCTGCAAAAACTTCTGCATCAGCTAGCTTGTTGACCGGAACAGCTTCACCTGTAATGCTAGCTTCATTGATATGCCCTTCACCCGTAAGGACTGTACCATCTACTGGAACTTTCGCACCCGTTTTAACGAGCAAGATATCCCCTTCATCTACATCATCCACTTCTACTTCTTCAAATTCGCCATTATCCATTTGTTTCAAGGCGCTTTCGGGTGCCATTTCAGTCAATTCTTTGATAGCAGATCGCGTTTGGTTCAATGTTCGTTGTTCCAAGTAGTGTCCGAATAAGAATAAGAACGTGACAATAGCCGATTCTTCATAATTTTGAATAAAAAGCGCACCAATCGCTGCAATACTGACTAAGACATCAATACTGATGACTTTGACTTTCATTGCTTGAAACGCTTGAATGGCAATTGGCATAATCCCAAAGACAGAGGCGATGATCAAAGACCACTCTGAAAGTCCTACGTTTTCTAAAACAAAGTGACTGAAGAAACCGAGTGCGATTAACAATCCACTGATGACGGTGATAACATTTTTCTTGCTTAATATATATTGTTGCATGCTTTTTCCCTCCAAATTTAATTTCTCTTTTATTGATAAACACAGTATAAGATAATTGCCTAAGTAATTAATTGACGGCTATCAAGTTTAGAAAGTTCTCTTTTATCGTTTCTAAGCACCTCGAATCGGATTGCAACAAAAAAAGCAATCCTGGAAAAATAGCTTTTCTTCCAGAATTGCCTAGTTCATTTAATCTGTTAAGCGGCCTTGACTTTTGCTTTAAGGACCGGATAGCCTACGTTTTCGATAGCTTTTTGAATCTCTTCAATCGAAGTGACAGCTGAATCAAAATTGGTTTTGACTTTGCTGGAGTTGAATAATACTTTAATGCTGTCTTTATCAATACCGTTAACTGATTTCACGGCACCTTCAATTTTTTGCATACAACTTGGACAAGACAACGTTTCTAATTGCAATATAGCTTTTTCCATAATTCCTATCTCCTTTATGTGTTTTTATTTTATCGGCAGCAGATTAATGAACACTGCCTTTTCCTCTTTACAACTGTAGTATAGCTCACTTTTAGCAAACGAAAATTGACGCATATCAAGTTTTGCACTTCTTTTTATCTTTTTGCTCAATTCACCATCTTAATAGTCTTTTTCTGCCCCTTATTACCATCAGAATAATAAGAAATTGGTGGATAGTCTTGTCTGCGTATAAACCATACTACAATCGCGCCAATAAACAGGGCCAGAGACAAGGCTTGCGAAACGCGGATCCACTCGCCAATCCATAAACTGTCCGTTCGCATACCTTCAATGAAGAACCGACCCACTGAGTACCACAAAACGTAACTCAAAGCGACTTCTCCTTGACGCAAAAGCTGTTTTCGGTTCCGTATAGTGACGATGAGGACAAAGCCCAACAAACTCCACAATGACTCGTATAAAAAAGTCGGATGGTAGTAGGTACCATTGATATTCATTTGTTCAATGATAAATTCAGGTAAATAAAGATTTTCCAAGAATTGACGAGTAACCGGTCCACCATGAGCTTCCTGATTCATAAAATTGCCCCAACGACCAATGGACTGGGCTAACAATACATTGGGCGCTAAAATATCAAGAACGAGTGCCAAAGAAGTACCTTTTTTCTTTGCATACCAATATAGCGTACCCCCTCCTGCAATCAATCCCCCATAAATCGCAATGCCGCCATTCCAAATCGCAAGGATTTGTCCTGGATTTTGCAGATAATAACCAAGTTCAAATAACACATAATAAAGCCGAGCGCCGAGGAGTCCAATCGGAATTGCCCATAAGGCCATATCGATAATGGTATCCTCTTCCAGTCCTTTTTTCTTTGCTTCCTTGGTGCTCAACTGGAGAGCCGCTAATATGCCCGCTGCAATAATGACTCCATACCAATGAATCACAACAGAACCAATCTCCACCACATGGGGATTCAAAACGCCTAATACGAATTCCATTCTATTTGCTCCATTTCTTCAATTTTTCGCGTCATTCTAGTCATGGTGATGCTGAACAAGATTCCGGCTAAGCTCCATGGAAACCAAACAGTAAATTCACTTTTAGCTCCCTGGTCACTCGCTTCGTAATACGCCACTTTTCCGTGTCCGATTACGCCGGCTCCTTTTACAACTTCCTCTTCTTTTTCCATAGCTAACCTATCTGCCTCAACAACGTTAGACGTTTTTGCTTCGCCGCCAATCGTGTTCTTGGTGAAAGGGACGACAAAGAATGCACCCGCTGCTGACAACGTGATGGCAACTATCACCCAAAAATAATGCACATTCACCTCTACTTATTTTGGGTCTTCGGAATATATAGTGGAATTACTTTCTTAATAGTTTAAAAACAACTGGTGTTTAAATCGGATTTTCTGGTGGGATGTTAGGACAATCAATAGTATTATATAAAAGTATCAATCACATACGAGTGATACGTTGGGGAAAAATAAAATAGTCCAATTTACTTGACCGCGTACTATGGTACACGGTTTATAATATTCATGGGGTGAAATAAGATGATTTATCGCATTAGTGAGTTTGCAGATAAATGTGGAGTTAATAAAGAAACGATTAGATATTACGAGAGAAAAAATTTATTACAAGAACCTCACCGAACGGAAGCTGGTTATCGGATATATTCATATGATGACGTTAAGCGTGTTGGGTTTATTAAACGAATACAGGAACTTGGTTTTTCTTTAAGCGAGATTTATAAATTACTTGGTGTTGTAGATAAAGATGAAGTTCGTTGTCAAGACATGTTCGAATTTGTTTCTAAAAAACAAAAGGAAGTGCAAAAACAAATAGAGGATTTAAAACGAATTGAAACTATGTTAGACGACTTAAAACAACGATGTCCAGATGAAAAGCAATTACATTCGTGTCCAATAATAGAAACATTAACATGAGACATTAACGAAAGGGGCTTTTTTATGAATAAATTTAAGGTAAACATTCAAGGAATGACTTGTACGGGTTGTGAAAAACACGTAGAATCAGCACTTGAAAAGATAGGTGCTAAAAATATTGAGTCTAATTTTCGTCGTGGTGAAGCAGTATTTGAACTGCCCGATGATATTGAGGTTGAAAGTGCAATAAAGGCGATTGATGAAGCAAATTACCAAGCCGGAGAAATTGAAGAAGTATCATCACTAGAAAACGTGGCGTTAATTAATGAAGACGATTATGACCTTCTTATTATTGGTTCTGGTGCTGCTGCCTTTTCTTCGGCAATTAAAGCTATAGAATACGGTGCAAAAGTTGGAATGATTGAGCGTGGAACGGTTGGGGGAACCTGTGTGAATATTGGCTGTGTTCCGTCAAAAACTCTTCTTAGGGCAGGGGAAATCAATCATTTATCAAAAGACAATCCGTTTAAAGGTTTACAAACATCCGCTGGAGAAGTGGATTTAGCTAGTTTAATCACGCAAAAGGATAAATTGGTGAGCGAACTTCGAAATCAAAAATATATGGATTTAATTGATGAATATAATTTTGATTTAATTAAAGGTGAAGCAAAATTCGTTGATGCTAGTACGGTTGAGGTCAATGGGGCAAAGTTATCTGCAAAACGCTTTTTAATTGCAACAGGTGCATCGCCTTCGTTGCCCCAAATTTCAGGACTTGAAAAAATGGACTATTTAACTAGTACAACACTTCTTGAGTTAAAGAAAATACCAAAACGATTAACTGTAATTGGCTCAGGATACATTGGAATGGAGCTTGGACAACTATTTCATCATTTAGGTTCAGAAATAACGCTTATGCAAAGAAGTGAGCGACTTTTAAAGGAGTATGATCCTGAGATTTCAGAGTCAGTTGAAAAAGCGTTAATTGAACAGGGTATAAACCTTGTCAAAGGGGCAACTTTTGAGCGTGTTGAACAAAGTGGAGAGATAAAAAAGGTTTACATAACAGTAAATGGCAGTAAAGAAGTCATTGAATCAGATCAGTTACTTGTTGCCACTGGAAGAAAACCAAATACGGATTCTTTAAATTTAAGTGCAGCAGGTGTTGAAACTGGAAAAAATAATGAAATCCTGATCAATGATTTTGGTCAAACAAGTAATGAAAAGATTTATGCAGCAGGAGATGTGACGTTAGGACCGCAATTTGTATATGTAGCAGCCTATGAAGGTGGAATTATTACTGATAATGCTATCGGTGGATTAAACAAAAAAATAGATTTATCGGTAGTTCCTGCTGTTACGTTTACGAATCCGACGGTTGCAACGGTTGGTTTAACAGAAGAACAAGCAAAAGAGAAAGGGTATGATGTGAAGACATCTGTATTACCTTTAGATGCTGTTCCAAGAGCAATTGTAAACCGTGAAACAACCGGTGTATTTAAACTAGTAGCAGATGCAGAAACACTAAAAGTATTAGGGGTTCATATTGTATCTGAGAATGCAGGAGATGTCATCTATGCAGCATCATTAGCTGTTAAATTTGGCTTAACGATAGAAGATTTAACAGAAACCCTAGCACCATATTTAACAATGGCTGAAGGGCTAAAATTAGCTGCACTTACGTTCGATAAAGATGTTTCGAAATTATCTTGTTGTGCAGGCTAAGGGAACTTTTTTTACAACTCCCTATTCAAGTGAACCAGCTAATACTGTACTAAAGGTGTGCAGTAGTTTAGCAAAGTCTACAAAAGATTTCATACACTATTTTGCGATCACCCATTATATAAATGCTTTAAGGGATTTTCTAAGTGCATTTGTGGTCACAAAAATAATTTAACACTGATGATTTCGACATCAAATCTATAATTGATACCTTAACACCGCAGAGTAATAAAGGATGAATAATATGTCAGACTTATTATCCCTACCAGACATTAAAACAATAGAACCACCACAAGAAAATGAAACCGATATGATGTTTAAAGTTGAAGCAGTCGGACCACCTGAACGTTGTCCTGAATGTGGTTTTGACAAGTTGTACAAACACAGTTCAAGAAATCAACTAATTATGGATTTGCCCATTCGTTTAAAGCGAGTGGGCTTACAATTGAACCGTAGACGATACAAGTGTCGTGAATGCGGATCTACCTTCTGGGAACGCCTAATATCTGTAGATGAAAAGCGTAGTATGACCAAAAGGCTTTTAAAGTCCATTCAAGAGCAATCCATGTCTAAGACCTTTGTAGAAGTCGCAGAAAGAGTTGGTGTTGACGAGAAAACTATTAGGAACGTTTTTAAGGACTATGTGGCACTCAAAGAACGTGAATACCAGTTTGAAACTCCTAAGTGGCTTGGGATAGACGAGATACATATTATCCGTAGACCTCGGCTTGTATTGACTAATATTGAACGCAGGACTATTTATGACATCAAGCCAAACCGTAACAAGGAAACAGTCATCCAACGTCTTTCAGAAATCAGTGACAGGACTTATATTGAGTACGTCACAATGGATATGTGGAAGCCTTACAAAGACGCAGTGAACACTATCCTTCCACACGCTAAAGTTGTCGTAGATAAGTTTCATGTAGTTAGAATGGCTAATCAAGCCTTAGATAACGTCAGAAAGTCTTTGAAAGCCCATATGAGCCAAAAAGAAAGACGTACCCTTATGCGTGAAAGGTTTATCCTTCTAAAGCGTAAACACGATCTAAATGAACGTGAATCATTCCTCTTAGATACTTGGTTAGGTAATCTTCCTGCTTTAAAAGAAGCCTATGAACTCAAAGAAGAGTTTTACTGGATATGGGATACTCCTGATCCAGATGAAGGTCGTCTTCGTTATAGTCAATGGAGACACCGTTGTATGTCCAGTAACTCTAAAGACGCATATAAAGACCTCGTGAGAGCCGTAGACAACTGGCATGTCGAAATATTCAACTACTTTGATAAAAGGCTCACTAACGCTTATACGGAGTCAATTAACAGCATTATTAGGCAGGTAGAGCGAATGGGTAGAGGTTACTCGTTTGATGCCTTACGAGCCAAAATCCTTTTCAATGAGAAGCTCCATAAAAAGCGTAAGCCACGATTTAATTCAAGTGCTTTCAATAAAGCTATGTTATACGATACTTTCAATTGGTATGAAGTGAATGATCACGACATTACAGACAACTTTGGTGTCGATTTTTCCACACTTATTAAGAATTTGGAGAAGGGTGATTTATAAGCCCTTTTCCACCATGAAATCCGAATACCCCTTATTTTTACGTTTTGTTCGGCAACCCTATCTTAAAGAAAAATAAAACAAAGAAACTTGAGGATTATCATGTTTGTGCTTTTATTTTTCCAATGAATGAAGGTCGTTCTGTCTTAAAAAAGCCAAAAACGGACAGATGGAAGCAAAAGCACTGAGTTCTGTCCCGTTATTAATGAAGAGCGACAGAACACCAACGTGTAGAAAAAAGTGTGTCCGATTATTCGCTGTAAAGCAATAAATCATCTAAATCCTGAATCTTGATCTTTTTCCCAGACAGCTGTTGAATCAATCCCTCGTCCTCCAATTCTCCAAATTTACGACTGATGGTCTCAGGTGTCGTTCCTAAATAGGAAGCAATGTCCTTTTTTGCCATCGGCAGGGTGATGGTGGGAGAGTTGCCCATTTCAGGTTCCACATTTTCTGCCAAAAACAAAACTAAACGGGTAATGACACTCTCCACGGCTACTTGTGTCGTTTGACGTTCTGAACTTTCTAACCGTTTAGACATTTCCGCCAATAGTTTTAAAGAAATAGCTGGGTATTGTTCCAGAAAATCTTGGACATCTTTTTGCTGAATCATACAGACAACGGTATCTCGGGTTGCTTCGGCATATTCCTCGTGTACTGCATCCGGGTTGAACAAGGTCCATTCTCCGGTGAAATCACCAGGGTTCAAGATCCGCACTAGCTGCTCTTTGCCAGAGTCTGCCAATCGATAAATACGGATTTTCCCACGATTGATAATATATAAAGTATCCTCTTTTTCTTGTGAACGAAACAGAAACTCTCCTTTTTGATACTGTTTCGTGTGGGCTTTTTCAGCAATGTAATTCATCGCGCTATCCTCTAAGTGATTGAATATTGGAACCAAGCGGATACAGGCTGCGTGGTCGCCAATTTCATGATGGGTATGTTTAGTCAATTCATTCTCCCCCCTTTATTTATTTTGTTTATATTCGCTGCTTTTATTATATAAGTCTCTTACTACAAAAAAATTGATGCACATCAAGAAAATGGAAAAAGGACTGGAAAGAATTCCAATCCCTAAATCTGCTTCTACTTTTACCTTAGTCTTCATCCTCATCAAGAGCGTCATCATCTTCTAATGCTTCTTTACCAATGAACGCTTGCAGCATCCAAATGTTTTTATCTAAGTCATTTTTAAAAGCAATCAGTGTATCTTCTAAAGCATCGTCACCCTCATCTTGTACTAAACGAATAGCACGAATCGTTAATTCACGGGTACTTCTGAAATCTTCGATAATATTTTCAACCATGTCTTCTGCTTTAGCGTATTTATTAACTGCATCTTCCGAAAGCATGGAATATTTTTCAAATTCAGCGGTGGTTGAAGCCGGTTTATGACCGGAAATAATCAAGCGTTCTGCTAGTTTGTCGAACCATTTTTCATTTTCGTTATACAACTCTTCAAATTTTTCATGCAACGTAAAGAAATTGGCTCCTTTTACATACCAGTGATATTGGTGCAGTTTCACATGTAATGTATGCATGTTGCCTAAAAGATGATCCGCAATGGCCGCTGCATTAATTTTTGTATGATGGACATGTTCCTTGTGTTCTTGTTCTTCTTGCAATCTTTCTTGGGGTGTTCTTTCTTGAGTAGCTTTATTTTCAGTCATGATTTATTCCTCCTATAATTTTGGTTTGTTTAAAATAGCTTCCTTTGATTCCTCCTTTTCCTTTACTGAATTTAGTATAGGATAGATTTCCGTTAAAAAAATTGACGCTCATCAAGAAAAGTATTTCTTAATAGACGCCAGGCTTCTCTATTAAATTCAACTGAAATAATCAAAGGAATGAAGTCGTTCCCTCCAAACAAAAATTTCATTAAAGTAGGGCCTAAAAAAAGAATAGCAACTATACTTTGTCAAGAGACCTGACTGCTATTTTTTTGCTTGTTATTCTTCAATTACCAAATGTCTTGCCTTGCAGTATATTTAATGCTCTTTCTCACTAGTGTTGCATGCAACACTAGTGAGAAAGAGTATTAATAAGATTAACCTAGAAGAATAACTTTACTTTATTTATGTCATACCATAAATAAAAATTGAAAAGAATTTTTTTATTTATTTTTAGTAGATCGATTAATAGGAGTTTTAGCTTAAAAGTATATTGCGCTTTCGTATTCGTTTATATCAATAACAATTCAGCTCTAATTTTACACTTTTACTAAATTAAATTTTTATCAATTTAAGAATCAGTTACTTTATTTTTTTCATGTTCCCATCTATTATCTGATAAACTTTGTCTGCCATATCTTTTAACCTTAAGTCATGAGTAACGACAATAATAATTTTATTTCTTTTGTGCGCTAAATCTCTGAGTAGCTCGATTACTTTCATAGATCTATCCGTATCTAATGCTGCTGTGGGTTCGTCCGCTAAAATATAGTCAGGATCAGTGTATAACGCTCTAGCAATTGCCACACGCTGCTTTTGTCCACCGGAAAGTTGATTAGGATATTTTTTTAGCAGTTCTAAAAGTCCTAAATCAGAAAGAAGCTCATGCATTTTTCGTTCAGTCAAATTTTGGTTTTTTAGTTTATCTACGAGTTTAAACTGTTCTTCGACCGTTAAAAATGGGACTAAGTTATAAGATTGTAAAACAAATCCTATTTTTTCCAATCTTAATTTTGTTTGTTGTTTTTTGGACAAACTGTTAATTGTACTGTCATTTATTTTTACGTCACCATTAGTTGGTGTCTGTAGTCCGCCTGCTATAGTCAAAAATGTAGTTTTTCCTGATCCTGATGGCCCTACAACTAAAATAAGCTGACCACTTTCTGCTTCGAAGTTAATATTTTCTAGTGCTACGTACTTACTACTCCCTTCACCAAAAATTTTTGTGACTGAGTCGAAAATTAGATTTGACATGAAATTAACCTCCAATAATTTTGTAAGGATCAACTTTGGCAATTTGGCGAATTGGTATCAATGCACCCAACAAGGACATAATAATAATACCTATTCCAGTTACAATAATATTACTTTTATCGATGACAATGGGTACCTCGCTGGGTAACGTAATAGCTGTTATTTCACCTAATATAATGGCTATAATAACGCCAATAACTGACATAATAAATGATTGAAATAACGTACTCAAAACAAGATATTGCGTTGAGACTCCTTGCGCCTTTAAGACACCTAAGTTGGGTAATTTTTGAACGGTCAGAATATACAAGAAAATTGAAATAACAATTAGAATAATAATATACAAAAAACCAATCATGAAGTTGAATGTGAGTTGTTGTGCACTATATCCAGGTAATTTATTAATAAATGAGCCAATGCTCAACTGATTAGTCCCTTTTGGTATTTTTGAATTATTTAACGTATTCTTGAATACCACAGCATTTGTTACACCTTTATTCAGTGATTGAATAGTGTCTGGTGAAATATAAACCACGGGAAGAGCACTTAAAGTTGCCCTGGGTGTAAAACCTGTAATTTTAATCCTCAATGATGAATTAGCAACTAACAAGTAGTCACCGATTTTGAATCCATCACTTTTGAATTTATCCGATACGACGCCGCCATTGTTTCGGATATTTTTACTACCACTTGTTATTTTCAATTTTTTAAATATGAACGATTTGGAATCAAGAGCTACTAATTGAGCATTCTCTTTTAATCCATTTTCTGATTTTAAAAGTGTACTATACTGTGAAATTCTGGTTCCATTATTGGGTAAACTAGCAACCTGATCCTGTGAAAGAAAAGATTGTTGTAAACGTCCTTCAGAATCACTATTTAAGACAATACTTGAAGCATCCCACTCGTTAATTGCCGCTTTGTTTAGGTTAGCTAAACCAGTGGCTAAACCAGTAAGAATAATCAAAAGATAACTTACTAAAAATATAAGTGCCACTATTAGGCTATAACGCAATTTTTCATGTAGCATCTCTTTAATAGCTAAAAACATAATGACCTCCTGTTATTAATTCTATTTATTATTAATATATCACTTAATGTGTCTTGGGGTGTCACATATACTCTTTTTGATAAATCAATGAAGTTATTATTCATTCTTGAACTAATTTTGCTTGTGGATCAGTGGCTGCAAATACTGGATCAGTAATAAACAATGTACCCAACGCAACAACAGCACTCTCAAGCTTAAACTTTGTATTTTTGATAATTTTTTTCATCTTTTACACCTCTTCATTTTATTTTATCGCAAAGGAATATTCCTTTGTAATGATTGGTTTTCTTTTGCTTTTGTTTGCTTAATCAATTTGTCTAAGTTTCGTTTTTTCTGTGGTTGGTTACCGCTCAACAAACGATTAATTGATTTTGCAAATTGGAACATTTTTACAGATACTTCATTTTTTTCAGGTTCATTTTTTTCCAATTCTTGGGATTGATCTTTATTAGTATTTTCAATTTCTTTACTTAATTCTATTTTATCAGAATCAGGTAAATAAGCATTGCGATTAACGACCTTTTTCAGATTGTGTTTTGCTAATGGGCTTAGTTCATCAATATGTTTCATGCTATCTTGAACAAAAAATACACCTTGACAATCATTAGGAATTTTCACCGTCTGAATGTTAGTTAAGAAGCCTTTTGATTGTTCCAACATAGAATTTATTTCCTCACTGGTAAATCTAGTAACTCCTTCAACTTTAGAAAAATCTGTTGTTTTGTAATAGTCAGCTTTTGCAAGTAACATTTCGCCTTCTATGACTGAATCTATTGAAACATTTTTATCAAATTTTCTTTCAACTTCTGATTGAATATATTCTATCAATCCTTGTTTTATTCCTATTAGTTTTTCTTTTTTAATTGATAAAATTTCTTTTCTTTCAGGGTTATTTTCTTTTGTTATACTATCTTCAACTTGTTTAATTTTTTGATCAAGATAACGGCTAGTTTGAAATGGTTTTTCCTTGAAAATCTTTTTACTTTCTTCTTTTTCTACTACTCTTTCATTGTAAATGACCTCTGATAACTGATCTTTATTCAATAATTTTTTTCTAAATATGGTTTCGTTTACCATTGATCGAACTTCATGATTTGAAAATTTGTAAATATTCAAACCTGGATAAGATTTTTTGAAAAATCTTTCTGCTTGTTTATCTAAAATTTCATTTGCCTTTGTAAGCATATCTCGTTCACTACTAATTTTACTTAACATCAAACGTTGTTTTTGAATTTCCATTTTATTATTAAAGATAAGTGAATTTTCCCACCTCTTTAATTCACTAATTCTTTTGTCAATATTTTCATCATTGACAAATATTTTTAATTCTTGCGAAAGGTTTTTCAATTCCTTTTTCTCTAATGGTGAAAAATTTTTTTCAAATTTTAAAGTAAAGTTTTTGTCTTGTTTTAAGACATTCTCTTGATTTTCAAGTTTATCAAGTTCGGCTAAAATGTCATTGAAATTTTGTATTTCTAAATTTTTTCTTTTTAACTCGCTTATAACTCCTTTATCTTCTAATTTTTTTGAGTAAAACCCTTCGTGAATTGTTGGTAGCTCTTTTTTTCCAAGTTCCGCATGAGATTTTTCTGTTATTTGTTGATCGATATTTCTATCTTTTAGATATTTATTAACTTTGTCTGCCCAATCTTTACGAATTTCAGAAACAAGAGATTTTCTATCCCAATCATTTGTTTTAATTGAAACGGTTACTCTTTGCCCCTTTTCATTAAAAATCTGATTGCCATTTTCATCTAGTTTAGGTATTCTATGACTTTTGTTTAAGATATTACCTTCACTATCTACTTCTCTCATTGTTAGCATAATGTGAGCATGAGGATTGTTTTCATCATCTCTATGAATGGCAACGTCTGCAATCATTCCTTCACTTACAAAATTATCTTTAACAAAATCTTCAATCAACATTCTTTGGTCTGAATTATTTAATTCAATTGGCAATGCTACATTTAACTCTCGACAAAGTTGAGCGTTTGGACTTTTTTCTGCTAATTCCATTTTATTCCATAATGTCTGTCTATCTAAAAACTCATTAGGTACATAATCAGGTTTTGAAATAAAAGATTCTGGTTTAACATTTCTATGATTGTATAGATTAGTTTTTTCATATAATTCACTATATAATTTTTCACCGCTTCGATAAGAAGCCATTGCAATTAAACTTCTTTTTCCGCCTTCTCTTTTTGCTATTGTCATAGATAAATGGAAGATTGCCAATTGTATCACCTCTCTTTCTTTTCAAACATGAGCGTAGCGAATTTTAACAAACACGCTTGACGATAAAACTAACTAACAGTTAAGTTCTATAGCATAAATACGAAGGAACTAAGTTGCTGCGTATAAGTGCGCCCTTAGTAAAGCATCTAAGGGAATTCTCTATAAATTAATTTTACCACTTATCAATGAAAAAGTAACTATGTTTAATCTGACATTTCCGTTTATATTTATTGATTTTAAAAATATAATATAATATGATAGACATATACAAATTATCAGGAGGGATATTTTATGGAAAATCAAGATCAAACCATCAAGACAGAAAATGAGCAAACCATTCCAAAAATAAAACCAAAAAAGAGAAAGAAAAAAACTGTTTCTGATATTGAACTTCAAATTAAAGAATTACAAAAGAAAAAAGAAGAATTAATTCTGAAATCAAAAGCAGATATTGGTGATTTTGTCCTTTCTACTCTTTCAAAAAATGATATTTCTATTGAATCGATTGAAGAAAACAAAGAATTATTCTATGATGAATTAGAAACTTTATTAAATGCGAATAGTCAAAATTTTTCTGAATTACTTAAATAGTTATGGCAAATAATGATTTAAATGACATCAACAAAAGAATAGAAAAACTAAAAATTCAAAAAAATATTTTGCGAGCGAATAGCGAGCAAAATATTAACAGAAAAAGAAGAACAAAGCGTCTAATTGAAAAAGGTGCTTTGTTAGAAAAGTATTTTGAAATTGACTATTTAACTGTAGAAGAAACGGAAGAATTTTTAAAAATTTTTTCTGAGTATATAAAGGCAAACAAGCCAATAAAATTTAAAAAAAAGGAAGATTAGTTATAGATAATCTTCCTTTTTTAGAGATTATGCATTCATAAATTTATCAACACTAACTATCATTTCAAGCTCTATTAACCTTTTTTCTTCTTTCTCTAAACAACCATATCTTAGTAAAATATAAGATGTGTCATAATCGTAAAATGCACGTTTTAATGTTTCATATTCTTCAATAAAGGTATCTTTATAACCGACAATTTTCATTTCTTTATGGTCTAAATCTTCAGGATAAAGTATAATTTCTTCATTATCATAAGCTATTTGTATTTTTTCTAAGGCTTCTTTTTCGTTCTTTGCTTCAATTTCAAATTCCTTTTCCAAAGTTTCAATTATTCTTATTTTATAAAACATAATGTTTTCTTCCTTTCTTTATAACTTACAAACCCTATCGGGCTTGTAAGTATTTTTTTTCTTCTTTTTCTTCTTTAATTTTTTGGCTTCCATACATTCCTCTTATTGTATCCATGTCATAGTTTTTATGGCTTCTTTTTTTGTAATCTTTAGGGGCTTTATACCAAGCATATTTTTTAGGTGAATATCGGAATTCTAGGGCTTTTATATCTTCTTTATATGGTTTTGTATTACCTGTTAGCCATATAAATGTTCCTACTACTTCGATTGCTACGCCGTCCATTTTTAGATTGAACAATTTATTAATAATATCCTTAAACTGTTCGGGTGTTTCTGTTGTTTCTTTGGTGTAAGTTTCACCGTCTTTATTCTTATGAGTGTTTTTAAGTTTGCTAAACAGTTCGTCATATTCATTGTTCAAAATTTTCATTTCTTCTTCATTCCCGCCACAATCGGGGTGTAACTTCAAAGCTAACTTTTTGTAGGCTTTTTTCAATTCTTCCAATGTTTCAACGTTTTTAATGTATTTCATTTTTATCATTCCTTTTCTTTTTGATTTTTAGTTTTTTGACAACCATTTTTGTTAGGCGTTCGAGGAAGTGAAGCTGTTTTCCTCATGTTTTAAAAGCTAGAAATAAATTACAGTGTACGCTCCTTTCTTTTTTCGTTTTGTTGGTTCATTTTCGTCAGTGTGTTCGTGTCGTTTGCTGTGACGAGTACGCAACATAGACACAAAGAAAACACAAGGGCGAGCTTGCTCGTTTATATACCCTTGTGTTTTCGACTGGATATGTTAAGGTAACAAACAGTAAATGGCACGTTACAGACTGCAAAATGTAGCAACTGAAAAAAGAAAGAATGCTGTTGTGTGCTTTATTTCTCGATCAGCTTTTAAAAAATGAGGAAAATTTTATAAAAAATAGGGCAGTTACCTTTTTGGTAACTGCCCTATTTTTCCTTTTTTTATTTATTTAACTCTTTTTTTATTAATCGTTTTTACAAATATGTGAACTATAAAAACACCTATTAAGTAAGACACAAATACAATTACATATCCAATTAACAAATGAGAAATTGAAGCACTAGAAAAAGTTATATCTCCACTAAACAAATCTATCGAAAAACTAATTAATATATAAAAGAATGCAACGACTGCTGCTGTTGATATATTTTTCATGATCTAAGCCCCTTTCTTCTTTAATTTTTAAAGCCCTGGAAGTTTAGGTATTTTAGGTATTGGTGGTGTAGGTGGCTGCAAGCTTTCTATTTTTTGTTGAATTGCTTTAAATTCAGGGGTTTCTTGGTGTTGATTTTGAACCATTTTTTGCTCTATTCTCTCCAAAGTCGGTTGAATTTCTTTCCCTGATACTTTACGATTTAATTTTCTTTCTAAGGTCTCTTTCGGACTAATGGAAGGCGTTTCTAAGCTTGAATAGAGTTTCACTCCTTCTCTATTGTAAAGCCTTATATCGCTAAATAAGCCCGTTTTATGAAGGGTTTCTAAATTGGTCGGTAAGTTTTTGACAACAATATCATGCGCTTGTTTTGGTGTTGCTCTAGCTGTCATTGGATCATCTGCATACATGGTTTCATATCGTTCAATCGTTCCTAAATATGATTCAATTTTCGGTACTGCCATGACGTATATTTTTGTTTCATAACCTTTAGATTGAAGCATTGTGGCTGTTTGAATAGGAACGTCTGTTGTTCGTCCTGTACCTTCGATCACTAAATTATAGCCTTGATCGCTTAAACGGCTAATAAGTGCTTCTGTCATACGAACATAGTTGATTTATTCACCATACTTCCCATTACATCGTAAAACGCTATATTTAAGATTTCAAACAACTATATTAATAGGAAGAAAACTTCATTTTTCCTCTTAGTTCTATAAAAAGTGTGGCTAATTTGAGGCAAAATATTAAATTAAATTTGCCACAAATTAATGGCTCCACTATTATTTTAAATCAAGAAGTAGTAAATAATCTTATTTTTTTACTACCAGACTGTCTTTAGATATTAGCTTTTCGTCACCCACTACAGTTGACATAGACCCACAAAAAACTTAAAAACCTTGCGATGTAAGACTGGCACGGAGAAGACCAATCTATCATCACAAGGTAAGAGTATTCAAATCTTATTGAAGACTCAAATAATAACAAATTTTAATTAAGGATAGTAATATCATAGATTTTTCTAGAAGTTTCTTGAGGTGAAATTTTCGTTACCTGTCTTTTATCTTCTAAGAAATTACCTTCTTCAAGTGAAGTGGAGAGACCACTCCAAGGTTCCAAAGCAATGAATGGACTTTTATTAGTTGTAGACCACAGAATCAAGTTCGGAAAATCATCAAAATCTACTCGAAGACCTTTACCAGACTTCCTTGACCGAAGCGTTACGCTACGAGACTTGAGCTGGTCAAGTGTAATGGCATCATGGGAAAAAAGTGAGTAGTCCAAATCGAGAATCTTTTGATTTTCCAAAAAAGGTGTCCGATCTTGCAAATCTAATAATCCTGTCTCAGGAAAACTCTTTGGTATCGAGCAAGACTCAACCTCACTAAATTCAATATAATAATCCTCATAGTTTTCACCTTCTACTAAAGGACAATTGAATGCTGGATGGGCTCCAATAAAGTAAGGCATTGTTTTTTCCATTTCCAAGTTCGTTACCTGAAATTCGGTTCTAATTGATTTACCATTCAAGGTATAAACAACTCTCAGTTCAAACTGATATAGGTAATTATCAAGCATCTCAGCATTTGGTTTAATACTAAAGGTCACGCTATTATCATTGACTTCTTCCAGAATAAATTCTTCTTTTCGAACAAAACCATGTCTACGAATAAGACCTGTAAAAAAGGGTCTTCCTTGAGGTCTATAAATAGCCCAATCATTTCGTAAACTACCACAGATAGGAAATAGAATAGGCGCCTGTCCATTCCAATAATTTGGATCAGCTTGCCAGAGATACTCTATCCCATCCTTGTCTTTAATCGAAGTCAGTTGACCACCAAGTGTTTTAAACTGAACAGTAAGATACTCGTTTTTTAATTCGATAGTCACAACTAATTCCTTTCTTTTTATTATTGGAAAGGCAAATAATTTACCTCGAAGTGAATAGTCTCACGTATTTCTACATCGAGTGATTGTAAAAATTCCCATTCAAATGCTGATAACTCTAAATCAGAATGGCAAATCCACTCTTTTCCAGTTGAAACATACCATTTACCACATTTTAGCAACGAGGTAGCTTCAAGCTCAGTAATCATAGGACAATCTTCGAAACTAACAATATATACCTTTTCAAAGCCTGGTCTAAATAAGTGTTGTACTTTTTCTAAAGTATCGGATAACAATTTTTTACATTTTCAAGTAATATTACTCTATCACTTGAGTTTCTGCTACTTTCTTATACCAATGAGCTGATTTCTTAGGATAGCGTTCTTGCGTGTCAAAGTCTACATAGAATAGTCCATAACGTTTTTCGTATCCGTTTGACCATGAGAAGACATCCATAAGTGACCAGATGAAGTAACCTTTAACATTTGCACCATCCGCAATTGCGTCTGATAAAACTTCCAAGTGTTTCTTCACGTAATCAATACGACCATCATCATAAACGGTATTATCTACAAACTCATCTTTGTATCCAAGACCGTTTTCAGTGATGTAAATCTTCTTGTAGTTTGGATAATCATTTTTCACTCGCATGATTTGGTCATACAAGCCTTCAGGATAAATAATCCAGTCCCAATCCGTTCTAGGCACATAATCTGGTGCGATTCGGCGACCAACACCTTTAATCTGGTACTTAGAACTTCCTTTTTCACCCTTACCATTGTGAATGATTTCAGTCTCACCATCAAAGGCTTGCATCCAATCACTCATGTAGTAGTTGATACCAAGGAAATCGTTCAAATCTTTAGCTGCTTCAAGTGCTTGGAAGTCTTCATCACGAAGATCAAGTTCTCCACCATTTTCAGCTAGGATGTGGTTGACTCCTTCCATCGTTTTATCTGAATAGTGTCCAAGGTAGGTTGCATCCAAGATAAATTTGTTATGGATAATATCTTCTAACTCAGCGGCACGAACATCTGCTGGATTTTCTGGATCATAAGGGTATTTGGTTGGCAACGCATGTACTACACCAATTTCGCCTTTATAACCTTTATCTTTATACAATTTCACAGCACGTGCATGAGAAACCATCATATTGTGGTGTGATTGGAAGACTTTGGCAAGATCATATTGAATGCCTGGAGGGAATTTACCAACCAAGTATTGACCATCTCCAATTGGGCCAATTTCATTGAAAGTTGTCCAGTAGTTTACTTCTGGGAACTCTTCAAAACAGAAAGCGGCATAATCTACAAAGTGTTCTATATTTTCGCGGTTTAAGAAATCTCCATCTGAGTGAAGAACTTCTGGTGTGTCAAAGTGGTGCAAAGTCACGAATGGCTCAACATGACGTTTGTGGCACTCGGCAAAAAGATTATGGTAGAATTCAACACCTTTTTCATTTACTTCGCCATAGCCAGTTGGGAAAATACGAGACCAGGCAATTGAAATACGAATACCATTAACGCCATATTTTTCAGCTAATTCTAAATCAACAGGATATTTATGGTAAAAATCACTTGCAGGCTCTGCTGTGTACCAATAATTGTCTTCAAGATACTTATCCCATGCAACTGGGCCTTTACCATCCGTGTGAGTCGCACCTTCTGCTTGATAAGCAGCTGTAGCACCACCAAAAATAAAATCTTTAGGAAGTGTTTTAGTCATAACTATAAATCCTTTCAAAAAAAGCATTTGAGACGATATTCTGAGTTCCGGAAACCAAGGAAATGAAATGAAATGCAATGATATGGTCAACAATATTATAAGGAACTGAAAGAATAATCTCGTCTCAAATAACTTTTACAAATTTATTAATCAAACTGTTGTTGAACAAATGCAAGAGCACCTTGTCCATCACGTGTCAATTTGATATATTGAGCTCCTTCAGTTTTTGCAAGTTTAATGCCCAATTTATCTGTTTCAGCCTTCATATCATCGAAGTTTGAAGCGACCTGTGGAGCCAAGATAACCAAGTCAAACTCTGGCAACATTTCACGGTGAGCACCGTAACTACCCGCTGCCGCTTTGACTGGAACATTGTATTCTGCTGCTGCTTTGTTCAAGGCATTGGCAAGCAAGCCACTTGTACCTCCACCTGCACAAAGAACAAGGACATTAGTTTCTTTTGTGATATTATTGTTTGCTGCTACATCTTCTTTAGCAACGCCTGCTTTTCCAAGAACGGCATCTGCTTTAGCAGTATTGAAGTTTGCAGTTACTTTTTCTTTAAGAGCATCGTTTGTTTTACCAGAACGTTCTTCTTCAAGAATTTGTTCATCGTATACCTTAACAAATGGGTAATAAATGATAGTATCAACAACTACTAAGAGTCCGGCTAAGATAAATGATAGAACTTGGAAGTTAGTACCGAGTACAATTCCCAACGGACCAGGAGTAACCCATGGAAGGTTGGCAGAGAATGAGTTCATGTTCAATGTGTCAACAAAGAATTTAAAGATCCAAACGTTGACAATCGGAGCGAAAATGAACGGTACAAAGAAAATCGGATTCAATACGATTGGTGCACCAAATAAGATTGGCTCATTAACCCCAAAGAATGTTGGAACAACTGAGGCACGTCCGATGGCACGGTTACGTTCTGATTTACAAATCCACATGAACAAGAATGGAACAATCAATGTAGCTCCTGTTCCACCCATGGTAACAATAAACATTTGAGTACCAGAAGTGATAACTTTATCTGCATGTTGTCCAGCTTGGATAAGATGCAAGTTGGTATCGATATTGGCATAAGTGATAGCAGCGATTGCTGGTTCGACAATTGAAGGACCGTGGATACCAACAAACCAGAAGAAGGCATAAGCACCAAAGATAAGTGTAATTCCAAGGTAACCATCTGCAGCTGAGAAGAGAGGAGCAAGAAGGGTACCGATTGATTCTGCAACGGTTACACCAAGAATTCCCTTAACAATGAGTTCAAGTCCATAAAGGAGAACAACCGATACAGTGAATGGAATCAAGTCTTTAAATACTTGAGAGATATTTGGTGGAACCTCTTCAGGCATACGAATAGTAACATTATTTTTCACACAGACCTTGTAAACATTAACTGTCACAAAGGCTGCAATAAATGCTGTCAAAAGACCTTTTGTTCCCATGAAGGCTGTCAAGAAGCCTCCTTCTTTTGCAGGCTCAGCTGCCATCAAAAGGAACCCTACCATAGATGCTAGCATCGTAGATAAGAAGTTAATCTGATTGGTCGCAGGTAGGTCACGGTTCATTGAGTCCGTCAAAGCTTTAGCGGTAGTACCACCAACAAAGAATGCTAGGATACCCATCGAATAGCTATAAGGAGTCATCAAGAAGGTCTCAATGTCTTTTGACCAGTGGAATCCCCAAGCATTTGGGACATAGGCAATAAGGATAAAGATAGATGAGAAAAGGATGACTGGCATACCAGCGATAAATCCATCACGAATAGCACGAAGATAGATGTTTCGAGAGATTTTTTCAAAGAACGGTTTCCCTTTCTCAATAAGTTCAATGAGTTTATGCATTATTTTGCTCCTCTTTTATAAAGTTCGATGAGGTGATGAATCACATCTTTTAATAAGATAGCAGTCATTAAGTGGTCCTGACCATGCATCATGGTAACGCTGTATGGAAGTTCCTCCCCAGAAGCTTCTCGAGCCAACATAGCTGTCTGAGAATTGTGAGCCTCTGCAATACAGCTTCCTGCTTCTACTACAAGACTATCTGCCTTAGCGAAATCACCATTTTCAGCCGCTTTAAGCGCTTCTAAAAGTTTAGAGCGAGCATCTCCAGCATAAGCAACAATCTCAAACCCTAAGAGAGTCATCTCTTCTCTGTTCATAACAATATCCTCCGTTTTATGTTTTTACTATACTTTATCAGTCCATGGACTAGCTGTTTTAACAAGAACTTTGTTAAGTTCATCAATATTTTCGAATCCAGTAGTACGCAACCATTCACGTGCTGCTTTTTCACCTTCTTTGATGTAAGGTTCTACAGATCCTGCCCAAGTAGCACGTCCACAAAGCACACCATTAAACTTGGCACCTGAGTCGTGAGCAAATTGCAATGTTTCTTGGAACAATTTAGCAGATACACCTGCACTTAGGTAGATGTATGGAAGGTTAGTCGCTTCTTCTTGTGCTTTAAAGAAGTCAGCAGCTTCAGCTTTACTGTAAACCACTTCACCATCAGCAAAACCTTCGACATATTTAACGTTAACTGGTACTTCTACTTTAAGAACATCAATGTTAAAGCGTGGATCAGAGAAAACTTTCATCGCTTCAATGACTTTGCGAGGTTTCACTTTTGCATATTCAACAGAACCTGCATCTGAGATTTCTTCATCATAAGCAAGGATTTCCAAGAAGAAAGGAATATCTTCAGCGACACATTCAGAACCAACACGTTCAATATAAGCTTGTTTTTGTTGGTTAAGTTCATCTGAGCTGTCTACATCATAGTAAAGCAAGAACTTAACGGCATCAGCGCCTTGCTCTTTGATACGTTTTGCAGACCAAACATCCAAGCAGTCAGGCAAACGTTTTGTACTTGATGTATCATAACCTGTTTTTTCATAGGCAAGAAGAAGACCTGCTTCTTTATCCAATGCTTTTGTTGCTGGAAGTCCATATTCAGGGTCAAGCAACATTGAAGAAGCGTATTTTGTAAGTTCATCAGCAACCAAAACCTTTAGTTCTTCCATTTGAGCTACAGTTGGTTCTGTATCTTGATACTGTGCCATCAAACGTTTCAAAGCACCACGTTGGTCAAATGCCAAAGCTGAGATAACACCGTTTTTATCTGAAATTTTTTCCAAAGATTTGCGTTTCTGTTCTGTAAGTACCATTTTTATACCTCTTTTACTTCAATTTGTGAGTTTAGTGTTTCGTAATTAGTCATATTCACATGCCCTGTCATTGTTTCTTGAGCATTTAACATACCCAATGTCATCGCATGTTTTAATAAGTCAGCGTCACTTTTTTTACTATTTAAAGCTGATGCAATACCAGCTACCGTTGAGTCCCCTGATCCGACTGGATTAACAACTGGGATATCAGGAATATCTACCTTATAGAAAACATCACCATGTTTTGCAAAGGCACCGTTTCGACCTAATGAGACCACTATCCATTCGATACCACTAAAAAGTGACTCTTTAAGAACGCCTTTGAGTTCTTCAATATCTTTTGTTACTTCTTTTCCAAGCAACTGTGAAAGTTCCTCATTATTAGGTTTGATGGCAGTAGGTTTAGCCGACGATTTTAGAACTGTTTCAAGAGGTGCACCTGAACAATCCAAAACGACTGCTACTCCTTCATCCGAAGCAAGTTGGATAAGTTTTTCATAATAATCGTTGGGAAGTCTTGAAGGTAAACTTCCTGAAATTGTCACAACTTCTGATTGTTTAATAAGATTGCTATAGTGGTCAAGAAAGCCTTCTGCTTCTTCATGAGAAATTGTTGGTCCTTGTTCCAAAATTTCTGTTTGGTTACCCTCGTGTAAGATAGCAATACAGTTTCTAGTGTTTCCTGAGATTTTATAAAAAGCTGGACTAACAGGAGATTGTTCTAATTCGCTTTCAATAAATTCACCAATTTTACCACCTAAGAAACCTGTAGCAGTAACTTTATCACCAGATTCATACAAGACTCTAGTAACATTTAAGCCTTTTCCACCAGCTGTCTTACTAACATCTTTCACCCTATTCACTGTATCAATTTTCAATGTTTCTAGAGGATAAGAGATGTCTACTGAAGGATTTAGTGTGACTGTCAGAATCATTTGTTATACCTTAATCGTGGTAGTCACCACGGTCCCATTTCTCAAGGAATTCTGTAAAGAAATCTTCATCTGCTTGATGTGCATTATGTGTTTCAACGTGTTCGATTTTTGCAATCAATTTTTTATTTTCTTCTGTTGGTTTGTACTCAGCTTCAATGAAAGCTTCAATGATGTCATTCATAAGAAGACCACCAGTAATCATTCCACCGAAACCGATAACATTCGCATTTAACTCTTCTTTTGCATATATAGCTGATGTCATATCACGAACCAACGCTGAGCGAACACCTGGAACTTTATTGACTGCATTGTTAATGCCGACACCTGTACCACAGATACATACTCCCAAGTCTGCTTGACCACTTACTACTGCTTCACCGACTTTTTTACCATAGATAGGGTAGTGAGTACGTGCGTGGTCATATGTCCCGAAATCAAGGACCTCATGTCCTTTTGATTTCAAGAATTCTGATACTGCCATTTTTTCATCTGTGACAATGTGGTCACATCCAATTGCGATTCTCATTCCTTAACTCCCTTTCTTAACACATCTTGTTAAGCATATCTACACGGATTTGATGACGTCCGCCATCATATTTACCATTGACGAAACCTTTAGCGATGTTTTTAGCAAGCTCATCACCGACGATTTCAGCGCCAACCGTAATCATTCGTGCATTGTTATGTCCACGTGTCATATAAGCTGAGCGTTCATCTGAAACTTCTGCTGCAACCATACCTTTAATTTTAGTTGCTACCATGAATGGACCAGCTCCATAAGCATCAATTACAATACCTAAGTTTTGCTCATCTTTATTTACTTCAGAGGAAACTGCCAAGGTAACATCAACAAAATCTTGTCCGTCCTTAGTCACATCAATTACCTCAAAACCTTCTTCTACAAGAAAATTTTTCACAACATCTTTTAATCTCGTACCTTTGAGATCTGCACCAACAACAATGGCCATTTTGACCACCTCCTAAATTTTAGAAAGAAATGCTACGTAGAAGTAGAAAACATTTTACAAAATGTTCGAAAAAACGTTTTCATCATTTCTTTGTTTATATAATATCAAACATTCAAACAAAAAACAACGATTTTTGTTTATTTTTTGTTTATTTTTTGTTTTTTTTAAAAATAGATAACACCGTTGAATTATTGTTCATTTTTGTTCATTTAATCCATCACAAAATGGACGTGAAATATCTATTCAAGTATTACAAAAGTCTTTTACTTTCTATAACTTACTGATTAAGAGGTCCTACTTTATTTTCGTCTTATACAAAATCTGACCTAAGCTAATATACGTCAATCCTCTATTCTTATTTCATCATCTAACGTTTGTTTTTATTTGAAATTGTTTGTTTTACCTTAAAAATATTGTCTTTTATGATACAATTAAAAGAAAATTATCTTTGGAAAAAAATTACTTTATGAAAGAAGAGTCTTCATATGAACAAAAAACGACGATTAGAAAAAATTTTAGATATGTTAAAGATTGATGGGACCATAACCATAAAAGAAATAATAGATGAACTAGATATTTCCGATATGACAGCCCGTAGAGACCTTGATGCTCT
>OATB01000395.1_pt1 | contig 34661 bp, 34 predicted proteins | sample 1494941 | NCBI WGS metagenome assembly OATB01 (sample SAMEA2579931, study PRJEB22360) | human gut metagenome | reverse complement strand
AAAAACATATCAAAATCTTTTTCATTTTAATCTTGACATATCACCAGAATGCTTTCAACCACCCTGGACGACCACTTGCTTCAATGCTTTGTGCATCAGAAGCTTACCGGCTGAGGTTAACAGTATAAGCCAGAATATCTGTAGAGCAACCGCCCTGGCAATAGAATTTCCGGCAATGTCCCCGCTGTAAATACGCAAAGGAGCATTTTGTATGGAAGCAAAGGGCAGCAGTTCTACAAAATAAGATATTTTATCCGGCAAAAAGGGCAGCGGTATCACTGCTCCGGAGAGAAATTCAGCCAGTGAAGTGGTGATCATCCGGATGCCCTGTGAAGATATGGTATAAAAGGATAAGGCATATATGACCATGGATAGAGCAACCACTACACCCAGTCCAAGTGCCATAGAGAACAGAAACAGCAGTGCCGTTACCGGATCTGGCGGCAGTGTAATTCCATATGGTGCAGGAAGGATAAAAGCCAGTATCAGTACGGGGAAGCAGCGCAGGACAGCCTTGGACAGTCTGGATGCCAGATTTTTCGTAAACCACATGGTGTACAGGTCTGCAGGACGGCACAGTTCATAGGAAACATTGCCATTGGTAATGGAATCAAAGATATCATTGTCCCAATACCAGAACATATACAGGGCTAAGAATGCCTGCTGAAGCCACACATAAGAAGTCAATGCCTGGAAGGACATGGGGAAGGCATTAGCGTCAGCCTGGTAAAAAGCCTGAAATAACAGTATCTCCATAGCACCCCAGATAAACTGGGTGGATATTCCTGCCAACGCAGCCGTACGGTACTGAAGCCCGGTAATAAAGCGCATGCGAAAAAAAGAGAGGTATTGTTTCATGGCTGCCTCCTATATTTCGTACTGACGGTAGATGCGGGCAACAAGTTCGTCCAGGCTTTCGTTTTCCTGCGCCTTGTCCTTAAATTCCCCAAGAGAGCCATCCATAAGGAGGCGTCCTTTGCCGATCAGCATTATGCGGTTGGTGAGTGCTTCTATATCCTGCATATCATGAGTGGTAAGAATAATTGTGGTGTTGTGGTTTTTATTCAGATCCAGAATAAAATTACGAACGGCAATCTTAGACACTGCATCCAGTCCGATTGTAGGCTCATCTAAAAACAGAATCTTGGGATTATGTAAAAGAGAGGCTGCAATTTCACAGCGCATTCTCTGCCCCAGGGACAGCTGCCTGGTAGGAGTTTTGATAATATCCCCGAGATTTAAAAGAGAAGTCAGTTCTTCTTTCATATTCCGGTAATTGGTTTCGGGTATCCGGTAAATGTCTTTGAGCAATTCAAAAGAATCAATGACAGGAACATCCCACCAAAGCTGGGAGCGCTGTCCGAAGACAACTCCGATTTCTTTCACATGTGCTTTTCGTTCCTGGAAAGGGACTCGTCCGTTAATCAGACAGGTTCCGCTGTCCGGAGTCAGGATTCCGCTTAATACTTTGATTGTGCTGCTTTTGCCGGCACCATTTGGGCCAATATAGCCCACCATTTCTCCATCTGGGATTGTAAAAGAGATATCATTTAATGCTTTGATTTCACGGTATTGCCGGTGAAATAAAGCCTTCAGGGCAGACGTCAGCCCTGCATTCCGGTTTGCGACCCGAAATGTCTTGCATAAGTGTTCCACTTGAATCATGGTAAACCTCCTGGTAGTAATATTTTGGAAACAACAGTTAAAATGTTACTTCAAATATCTTGCCAAGCGACAGAGTCTGTGTGAAAGACCCATTTCCCCTTGGATTTTGCCAAGGGAACCCGTTGTGGTAAATATTGACTTTTAGTAAATCTAGAAAGGACACTTATTTTAGCACTATCCGGGAGGGAAGTCAAGCAGGAATGAGGGAGAGAAAGCCGCCATTCCCGCCGCCAAAGTCAGAGATCGTAATGGAGACTACGGTTTCGCCATCCATAACAACGGTCAGAATGGATCCGTCAGTGATATCGTCAATGGTTGCCTCACTGCTTTGTCCCATACTGTCTTTGGTAATTGTAGTACTGTCATCGATGGTAATGGTCTTTTCTTCACCGGTAAGTGTCAGACCACCAGGACCTCCGCCGTTACCGGAGGGGGGAGTACCGCCATTCTCGCCTGAGGGAGGAGTACCGCCATCATCGCCAGAAGGAGGAGTGCCGCCGCTTTCGCCGGAAGGAGAAGTGCCGGCGCTTTCATCGGAAGACGTAGTATCGCCATCATCGCCCGAAGTTGTGGTACTGCTGTTATCTCCGGAAGCAGCGGTTTCGTCATTGTCTCCGGTTTGCAGGGTATCACCACCACCGTTACCGGAAGGTTTTTCACCGTTTTCCGGTGGCGTGAAATCTCCGTCAGGTCTGGCTGCACGCTCTCCAAGTGCAAGGGTTATGGTATTCCCATCTATGGCTGTAACCTGGCCGGTTATGGCATTATCATCTTGTGTGCTTTCGCTCTGGCTGCTGTCAGTTTTTGCATCGGTTTCCACGCCGGAGGAACTGGTATTGGCAGAACTATTCTGGGTACTTCCAGATGAGGACTGGCAGCCTCCTATCAGGGTGCAGGAAACGGTAATGCATAATAACAGGGTAATTAATTTATTTTTCATACGATCATCCTTTCTGGTATCTGCATGTGAACAGGTACGAATTCATTCGTTGTAATCATACAATTAAATACTGAAATTAACCTGAAGAAAAGTATGAAGAATTTGTGATGGAATATAATTAGCAGGGATGTAAATTAGAAAAAACTATTGCACTTCTAATCTAAATATGTTAGTATCTTCCTTGTGAAAACAAATGTATTTGTGAAGCAAACACGAGGAGGTTCCAATGTCGGAAAAAAGTCAGTATTTTGTGGTTAAGCAGAAGGCGGTTCCGGAAGTGTTATTAAAAGTAGTGGAAGCGAAGCGGTTATTAGAGTCGGAACGTGTGGAAACGGTTCAGGAAGCGACAGACCGGGTAGGCATTAGCAGAAGTTCGTTCTATAAATATAAAGATGATATATTTCCATTTCATGATAATGCCAAAGGGAAGACCATTACCTTTGTAATACAGATGGATGATGAGCCGGGGCTGCTTTCAGATGTATTGAAAATAGTTGCCCAGTTCGGAGCTAATATTCTTACAATCCATCAAAGTATTCCCATCAACGGAGTGGCATCGCTTACATTGAGCGTAGATATTTTACCCACTACGGATGATGTATCCAAGATGGTAGAAGAGATAGAAAATAAAATAGGTGTGCATTATTTGAAAATATTAGGAAGAGAGTAACATACATATAAATTGTTTTGTGGGCATCATGTCTGATGCAGATAGGAGGAAAAAATGATTCAGATTGCAGTGTTAGGTTACGGTACCGTAGGTTCAGGCGTAGTGGAGGTCATTAATACCAACCACAGCAGCATTAATAAAAAAGCAGGGGAAGAAATTAATATTAAGTATGTGCTGGATTTAAGAGATTTTCCCGGAGATCCCATTCAGGATAAAATCGTGCATGATTACGAGGTAGTGGTTAACGATCCGGAAATCAATATCATCGTTGAAGTTATGGGTGGTGTAGAGCCGGCATATACATTTGTAAAACGGGCATTATTAAGCGGAAAAAGTGTGTGTACTTCCAATAAAGAATTAGTGGCTAAACATGGTGCAGAACTTTTGGATATTGCAAGAGAACGTAATATTAACTTCTTGTTTGAAGCCAGCTGCGGTGGCGGTATTCCTATTATCCGTCCGTTAAATTCTTCTCTTACAGCAGATGAAATTGACGAAATCACCGGTATTTTAAATGGAACAACCAACTTCATTCTTACAAAAATGATCGAGGAAGGTTCTGAATTTGAAGATGTATTAAAAGAAGCGCAGGATATGGGGTATGCAGAACGCAATCCGGAAGCTGATGTGGAAGGACATGACGCCTGCCGTAAAATAGCTATTTTATCATCCCTGGCATTTGGAAAACAGGTTGATTTTGAAGATATTTATACAGAAGGAATCACAAAAATTACAGCAACGGACATTAAATATGCGAAAGCCCTTGGCAAGACTATTAAGCTTCTGGCATTCAGTAAAAAAGTTGGGGAGAGCTTTTATGCCCTGGTTGCGCCGGTACTGCTGGGACCGACTGACCCGCTGTTCAGTGTTAATGGTGTGTTTAATGCAATTTTTGTACATGGAAATGTATTGGGCGATGCAATGTTTTATGGAAGCGGCGCAGGAAAACTGCCTACGGCAAGTGCTGTAGTATCAGACGTGGTTGACGCAGCAAAGCATTTACACAGAAGCATTATGTCATTCTGGAGCAGCCATAAGCTGGAATTGACAGACATCAGTAATTCCCAGAGAAAATTCTTTGTCCGTGTAAAAGGAAACCAACAGGATGAGCTGGCTCGTATTGAAGAAATCTTTGGAACCGTAAAACCTATAACAGTCCCTGGAGTAGAGGGTGAATTTGGATTTACCACAGAGATCCTGTCCGAAGCAGAATACAGTGCAAAGGCAGCAAAACTTGGAACGGTAATTAACAGAATCAGAATGAGATAAGCTTACAGCGCTGCATTTAAGGGCAAATGACCAGGAATATCCTCACGGAGGGTGTGAAGGTCATCCGCCAAAGATGCAGGGCTGTATTGCTGTTCCCTTTTAATTGATATATAAAAGCAGTAAATGAAACAGGTAAATGATAAGAAGAAACAAAAAGGTTGAAAGAAAATAGAAAAAGCAGAAAGGAAGCCGCAAGAAAGCAATTTTAAAACACGCTCTGGAGCGGCGCTGCTGCAGTCCGGCTGCAGCATGTATGGGTGATAAAATGAAATATATTGTAGTTTTAGGCGACGGAATGGCAGATGAGCCAATTGAACAATTAGGCGGCAAGACACCGCTTGCATATGCAAAAACTCCTGCAATGGATGCTTTGGCGAAAGTATCTGAGATCGGTATGGTTCATACAATTCCCCAGGGGATGAGCCCGGGAAGTGATACGGCGAATCTGTCTGTTATGGGCTATGACCCGAAAGAATATTATACAGGAAGGTCTCCATTGGAAGCACTTAGTATCGGGGTGCCCATGCAGGAAGCTGATGTTGCCCTCCGCTGTAATCTGGTAACGCTTTCCGAAGAGGAGCCTTATGAAGAAAAGACAATCATTGATCACAGCTCAGGTGAGATCAGTACGGAAGATTCTGCTATTTTATTAAACGCAGTGCGGGAAGCGCTGGAAGATGATCTGTATAAATTCTATGTGGGAACCAGTTACCGCCACTGCCTGATCTGGAATGAGGGAAAGGTAGTTGATCTGACTCCGCCCCACGATGTTCTGGGCCAGGTAATCGGAAAGTATCTGCCAGAGGACCGCGTACTGGCTGAAATGCAGAAGAAGAGTTACGACATTCTGGTGAACCACCCTATCAATCTGGAACGGAAAAAACAGGGAAAGAATCCTGCCAACAGCTGTTGGTTCTGGGGAGCGGGAACGAAGCCTGCATTATCCTCATTTGAAGAAAAGTTCCATAAAAAGGGTGTCATGATCTCTGCGGTAGATTTGCTCAAAGGAATAGCGGTGGGGGCATCAATGGATAATATCACGGTAGAAGGTGCAAACGGCGGATTGCATACCAACTATGAGGGGAAGGCTCAGGCAGCAGCAGATGCCCTGTTAAAAGACGGTTACGACTTTGTATATATACATGTAGAGGCTCCGGACGAGATGGGCCATCAGGGAAGTGTAGAAAAAAAGGTTCAGGCTATTGAATTTTTAGATGAACGTGTGATAAAATACGTAAAGGAACAAATGGATGCAGCTGGTGCAGATTACCGTATGCTGGTGCTTCCTGACCATCCCACGCCGATCTGCGTCCGTACACATACCTCTGACCCGGTGCCGTATCTTCTGTATGACAGTACTGCACCCGTTAATGAGACATGGAATTACAATGAGGCAGAAGCAAAGGATAGTGGAAACGACATTGCCAAAGGGCACCTGATGATGGAATATTTGTTCTCTAAATAAAGCCAATTGGCTTATCCGGTAATTCTGCATATTCCGGGAAGCCAAAGTAAATGAAGACGCAGGAGAAAAATATGTTAGTAGTGAAAAAATTTGGCGGTACTTCTGTAGGCAGCAAAGAAAGGATTTTCAATGTTGCAAGAAGATGTATTGAAGAACATCAAAAAGGGAATGACGTGGTAGTCGTTCTTTCCGCTATGGGTAAGACAACGGATGAATTGCTTGCCAAAGCGAAAGATATTAATCCAAGAGCTTCAAAAAGAGAAATGGATATGCTTCTTACCGTAGGTGAACAGACATCGGTTTCCCTTATGGCAATGGCGATGGACGCTTTAGGCGTTCCGGCAATTTCTCTAAATGCATTCCAGATTGGAATGAAAACCACATCTGCTTATGGAAATGCCAGGCTTAAGAACATCGATACGGAACGGATCAGACATGAACTGGAAAGCCGCAAGATCGTAATCGTTACAGGCTTTCAGGGTATCAACAAGTATGATGATTATACCACTCTTGGACGCGGCGGTTCAGATACGACAGCTGTGGCTCTGGCAGCAGTACTGCACGCAGATACATGTGAAATCTATACGGATGTAGATGGTGTATATACAGCAGATCCCCGTATCGTGAAAGATGCCAGGAAGATGAAAGAAATTACATATGATGAAATGTTAGATCTGGCAACTTTGGGCGCCGGCGTACTTCACAACCGTTCCGTGGAAATGGCAAAGAAATATGGAGTTACCCTGGTAGTGCGTTCAAGCTTAAATGATTCAGAAGGAACTGTGGTTAAGGAGGAAGTTAGCGTGGAAAGAATGTTGGTAAGCGGTGTCGCTTTAGATAAAAATGCTGCAAGAATTTCAGTAATGGGGTTAAAGGACGAACCAGGTATCGCTTTCAAATTATTTGATACATTGGCAAAGAAGCATATTAACGTAGACATTATCCTGCAGTCAATCGGACGTGAGGGAACAAAAGATATTAGTTTCACGGTAGATGAAGATGAAGCAGATGAGACAATCAGAATTCTGAAGGACAATAAGAACCGAATTACGGCTAAAGAAATTACCTGCCAGAAAGAAGTTGCAAAAATGTCAATTGTTGGCGCCGGAATGATGTCAAATCCGGGAGTTGCAGCGAAAATGTTCGAAGCACTGTATAATGCAAGAGTTAATATTAACATGATATCAACTTCAGAAATCCGTGTGACCGTACTGGTAGATCAGGAAGACGGGGAAAAAGCACTCCGTGCCTGCCACGAGGCATTTGGACTGTCTGAGATATAGAAGAATCATAGAAGAAGTTGTATTTTTATTGATAAAAGACCGGCAGCACAGAAAACAAAACTTCTGTGGCTGCCGGTCTTTTCGTATACTGCTTTCCATTTGGTGATAAAAATCTAATGAAAATGATTGCTGTCTGCTTCAGGCAGTTCACCCCGCAGATCCAGATAGAATAAGGTAAGTGTGGTGTTCATATAGGGTCCGATCCAAAGCATTCCGATATAGCAGGAGAGCACGCAGAGCAGTAAAAGTCCAAAGAAGCTCATAATCAGATAAAACAGGCGGACTTTATTTCCACGCATCATTTTCTTGCTTTCCCGAAGGGCATCCATCACTTTCATATGAGGGTCGTCAATATATAGAAATACGGCCTGTGAATAGGTCAGCATTAATATAATTGATGCAATCACTCCGATAATTTCAAACAGGATCAGCAGCAGGTCCAGGATCAGAAGATCGATAACCTTGCCTAGCAGAGTCAGTATGATGACGGGCAGGAAACAAGCCAGTACCATAAGGAACAACAGAATGAGAATGCCAATCACATGATCCGGATAATTACGGAATCCATAGAGAATATCCCCGATTTTATATTCTTTATTTCTGCAGAAATTTAAAAACAGGCTGGACATTCCGGCAGAAAGAACACCTAAAAGGATCGAAACGATAAACTCACAAAGGGAACTGACAACAAATCCAAATGTGGTTAACGTATTGAAAAAAGCAAAAGTGCTGAAAAAAGTAATTATAAAAGTAATAACAAAGAAAATGATCACGGCGCCCATAGGTATGGAATAATTACCAAGAAGCTTTCCTTTTGCTATACGTTTTAGTTCTGATGATGAACGTTTCATTTTGTATACTCCTATCTGAATATATTTGTCAAATTTCAGCGGGCATGTGCTGAAAATTTTGCAACTTTTTTGGTCCTATGTTATACTGATACAGCAAAACTTAACTTTACAAAGTTCAGAGCATTTTCTATAGGCTCTAGACCGGAGGCACTGCCATGAAGAAAGAAAATGAAAGAAAAAGCTTATATAAAATCGGATGGATATTTCTCATACTGGGTAGTATATTTTATACCCTTGTAAAAGTATTGCACATACAGGTGGGATCCTTTTTACTTCCCTGCCTGGTACATAAATATACAGGGCTTTACTGTCCCGGATGCGGCGGAACCCGTGCATTCTCATTTTTGATGGAGGGGCACTTCCTGAAATCGCTGTATTACCATCCGGTAGTCGTATATGGATGTGCACTATATCTGTGGTTCATGTTTTCCAATACCATAGAACTCCTTTCAAAAGGACGGTTCAAAGCAGGCATGTACTATAGAGACAGGTATATCCATATCGCAGTCATCATAATTATACTGAACTTTATTATTAAAAATGCTGTTCTGATCATCTGGAAATATCCAATGATCCCATAAGTCCTGGGGGTGCTTACACGGCATCATTTGGGACTGTTGGGATGTTGGATTTGGGATTTTCTTTAATCTTTGGCATGTTATCGTTGCCGTTGCCATTAAAATATTTATTAAAATAGTCTTCCAGGTCCTGTGAATTCTGGTCTGGCTGCTGGGAAGAGCCACCGGAAGAACCATCGTTATCATAATAATCCATATAATCCTGATATACTTTATTAAAGGTTGTATTTCCCATATAAGTGTCGCTTACCAAAACTGCAATTATCATAACAAAGCTGATGCAGATTCCGGCAATGGATATTCCAAGTCCCGTTTTACTTCGGGAATCCATTCGGGAAGAATTGCCTTTTGACAGTATGGCAAGAATAATGCCAACCGCGCCTACCGGAATAGAAATATACAGGCAGCAGGATGACACAAGGGATACAATTCCCAGAATCATAGCTGCGGATGAGAATGAATTTGATTCGGGACCCGGACCGTAATTGCCAGGAGGAGGGTTCTGCCCGTAATTATTTGGAGGGGTACCGTAATTATTAGGGGGCGTCCCCTGATGATTGTAATTTTCGTAATCCATAATAAACGCTCCTTCGCATTTGATATTCTGTATTATAATAACATATCAAAAATTGAAACACAAGAAATTCCTTGCCCGCTACCGGGTTTTGAAGTATAATAGCCAAAGAATAAAAAACAATTGGGAATTATACCAATATAGATAGTTAAGGAGATAGATATGGATATTAACAAAAGTTTGGCGAGAGAGCTTGCCGTAGATTTATGGCAGGGGGAAGCTGCCGTAAAATTAATAGATGAAGGAAACACCATCCCATTTATTTCCAGGTATCGTAAGGAAATAACCGGCTCCTTAAATGACGAGGTACTTCGTAAGCTGTTTGAGAGGCTGACCTACCTGAGGAATCTGGAAGAAAAGAAACAGCAGGTATTATCAAGTATTGAAGAGCAGGGAAAACTGACGGAAGAATTAAGAAAGCAGATTCTGGCTGCAGAGACCCTGGTAGTGGTAGATGACCTGTACCGCCCATACCGTCCCAAGAGAAGGACGAGAGCGACAATTGCAAAAGAAAAAGGGCTGGAACCTCTGGCAAATATTATTACGCTTCAGATGACCACAAAGTCTCTGGAGGAAGAAGCAAAGGCGTTTATATCAGAGGAAAAAGAAGTACTGACAGCCGCAGATGCCATCGCCGGAGCCAAGGATATCATTGCAGAGAACATTTCGGATGAAGCGGATTATCGTATTTACATAAGAAATATTACCGAAAAAGAAGGCAGAATTATATCTGTGGCGAAAGACGAAAAGGCGGAATCTGTTTATGAAATGTACTATAATTATGAAGAGGCCATTTCTAAATCAGCAGGTCATAGAATCCTTGCACTAAACCGGGGGGAAAAAGAAAAATTCCTGAATGTGAAAATTGAAGCTCCGGAGGAACGCATTTTGCAGTATCTGGAGAAAAAAATAATTATAAAAGACAATCCGGTTACCGTACCGGTATTAAAAGAAGTGGCTGAAGACAGTTACAAACGTCTCATCGGTCCGGCCATTGAACGTGAAATCAGAAACGCTATGACAGAAAAAGCGGAAGACGGAGCGATCAGCGTATTTGGCAAGAATCTGGAACAGCTGCTTATGCAGCCTCCAATCGCCGGACAAACTGTCCTTGGATGGGATCCCGCATTCCGTACGGGTTGTAAGCTGGCAGTTGTAGACCCTACGGGAAAAGTAATGGATACAACGGTCATCTATCCTACGGCGCCCACTTCAGACGCGAAAATAAAAGCTGCAAAAGATACCTTGAAAAAAATGATTAAGAAATATGGGATTACTTTATTTTCGGTGGGAAATGGTACGGCTTCCCGGGAATCCGAGATGATTATTGTAGAATTGTTCAAGGAAATCGACGAACAGGTGCAGTATGTAATTGTGAACGAGGCTGGAGCTTCTGTATACTCTGCCAGCAAGCTGGCTACGGAAGAGTTCCCGAATTTTGACGTGGGACAGCGTAGTGCGGCATCCATTGCCAGAAGGATCCAGGATCCTCTTGCGGAACTTGTTAAGATTGATCCAAAGTCAATCGGTGTGGGTCAGTACCAGCATGATATGAATCAGAAAAAATTGAGTGAAGCGCTGGGCGGCGTAGTGGAAGACAGCGTGAATAAAGTCGGAGTGGATTTAAACACCGCTTCCGCATCCCTTTTAGAATATGTATCAGGTGTATCCAAAGTTATCGCAAGAAATATTGTTGCTTACCGGGAGGAAAACGGCAGATTTACCAACCGCAGGCAGTTATTAAAGGTTGGAAAGTTAGGACCCAAGGCATTTGAGCAGTGCGCCGGCTTTATGAGAATACCAGGTGGAGAGAATCCCCTGGATGCCACCAGTGTTCATCCGGAGAGTTACGAAGCGGCAAAAAAACTTCTCAATACCTTAGGATACAGCGTGGAAGATATTACGGCTGGCAGACTGGAAGGCTTGTCAAAGAAGATCAGGGATTACAAAAAGCTGGCTTCTGAATTGGAAATAGGCGAGATTACCTTACGTGATATTGTAAAAGAACTGGAAAAACCGGGACGTGATCCCCGTGATGAGATGCCAAAACCAATCCTGAGAAGTGATGTACTGGACATGAAGGACCTCACTCCTGGAATGGCGTTAAAAGGCACCGTCAGAAATGTAATTGACTTCGGAGCTTTTGTGGATATCGGCGTACACCAGGATGGATTGGTGCATATCTCACAGATGAGCGATAAGAAATTTGTAAAACATCCGCTGGATGTGGTAAGCGTTGGGGATATTGTTGAGGTAAAAGTCATAAGCGTGGATCTGCCGAAGAAACGGATTTCACTGACTATGAAAATTTAAATAATCTGTGTATGTTAAATGCATTGTGAAAAACAGACAAGAACTGTCCGTGTGTATGGAACAGTATTGTCTGTTTTTTATTCGATATCCGGGAAAGCACAAAGGGCATCTAATTTTCATTTTCTGACTGGAATAGATTTTTGCAAAGTTCAATAAAATGTTTTGCGGAACCTGTCAGAAACTTGTTTTTATGATAGATAATATGGAATTTACGCAGGAAAGACAAACCATCCACTTTTATCTTACAGATAGCATCCTGATACTGGGGAGCGTCATCCACAAACTGCTCAGGCACAATGGTGACACCCAGATCATTGGCAGCTGCATGTATCAGCGCAAGAGTACTGGTACTTTCCCAGACAGGATGAATCACCAGGTTTTTAAGGAGCAGGCTGCTGTCAACGATTTCTCGGGTTCCGCTGTTTTTTTCACGCAATAGAAGAGGCTGTTTGGAGAATTCCTCCAGTGTTGACAAGGGCTTTAATGCCAGCGGGCTGCGTTTACTGCAGATGATGCAGAGTTCATCTTCGCATAGGCATTCCCCGAATATATTATCCGAGTGGATGGGACCCTCCACAAGACTGAAATCCAGTTCGTTTTGCAAAATCTTTTCTTCCAGGATATCGGAGCTGTTAATCAGGATCTCTGTTTTCATATGTGGGTATTCTGCCCGGAATTCATTCACCAGCCGCGGCATATAGTGGGTTCCAAGCGTCATGCTTGCACCGATGCGCAGAGTGCCGATATTATCACAGTCACGCATTTCCGTTTCCAGTGAATCAAACAGTGATACGATATGTGTGGCATAGCTGTAGGCTTTTCTGCCCGCGTCTGTGATGTACATTTTTCTGGAAATTCGTTCAAATAGGGGGACGCCATAATAATCTTCCAATTCCCGGACAGCCAGACTGACAGCGGGCTGGGAAAGAAAAAGCTTTTGAGCCGCCGCCGTAACTCCTTCACAGTCGCAGACAGCAACCAGGATACGCATGTGTTTCAGTGTCATGGAAAAGCTCCTTTCTGCTACATTGTCTTCGCAATCTCATACAGCTTTGGATAAGCTTCGTACAAAAAATCCTGGTAAGGGCAGTAATCCTTTATTTCGTTATAAAACGGACGATAGCGTTTACAACCGCATCCGCAGATAGATTTCACCTTACAGGTCTCACATAATGGGGAAGTCTCCGTATGATACTCTAAGAATTTCCGGGTAGCGGGACTGTTTTTGATCTGTTCAAAATCATCTGTTAAAATATTGCCGCTTTTGTATTCATCTAATACATAAAAATCACAGGGATAGACGCTGCCATCGGATTCCAGAACGAACTGAGGCGTGCAAAAACCCATTAACCCGCATTGCTCTGCAGGGCGGCCGCGAAGCATCCATACCAGATTGTCAAACTGGCGGACACTGACATAGTGCCCCTTTTTCAGGTGGTCATACCACAGCAGAAAAAAGCGTTTCATAAATTCAGCGTAACTCCTGGGGTCCAGGTCATGAGGTGCTGTAGCATCTGAATCTAAAGGACGCAGGCAGGGAATCAGCTGAACAAATTTAAAATCCTGCTTCAGATAAAACTGGAATAAAGTCTGTGGCTTTTTCGCTGTCTGTTTTGTAATAACGGACAGGATATTAAAGTCTACTCCAAATTTGCGAAAGAGCTTTAAAGTACGGTGAACCTGGTCATAAGTGCCCTTGCGGTCACTGTTAAGCCGCTGGTAATCGTGAATTTCTCGGGGACCGTCCAGGGATAATCCCACCAGAAAATGATGCTTCACAAATAACTTGCACCAGTTTTCATCAATTACCATACCGTTAGTCTGGATGGAATAAGAAAGCTTTATTCCGGAAGGTACCAGCTTTTGAGCCTGTTCCGTAAAATATGTAAAAAAAGAAAGCCCCGCCATGGTAGGTTCCCCGCCCTGGAAAGTAAAGCTGACAGTAGCCGGGGACTTTACACTGGCAAAGGTTTTGGTAAGCAGGCAGTCCACGGTATCCGTTGCCATAATACCGTAGGAAGCCGTTTCCCTGTGGCTGGCAACATCGTAATAAAAACAATAGCGGCAGCGCATATTGCAAAGAGACGAAGCTGGTTTTATAAGCATGGAAAAGTAATTCATGGATATCTCCTTAAAAATTTCTAAGATTCGGAAAATACCGTTCTTGTTCATTTATTATAAAGCGTCATAGAAAAAAAAGCAATCGGACAGTATGGACAAATCATCAGTTGATGATTTACAATAGGTCACATAGAAGATACATTGCGTGGAAGACACATTATACAGAAGATGAGTCATATAGAAGATATATTGCGTGGAAGACATTATACAGAAGATGTGCCATATAGAAGACACATTGCGAGGAAGACACATTACACAGAAGATGTGCCACATAGAATACACGTTACGTAAAAGATACGGAGGAGGGGTGTAAATGAAAAAGAATTGGAAGGAGCAGATACTGGGCAAGACCATAAAGGCCCGCCTTATCCGATATAACTTATGTATTGTCAGTACCATTGCCCTGTTTTCCTGTATCTGCAGTTATATCATATCCAGCAGAAATGCCAGAGAGATAGCGGTGACTGCACTGGAACATGAGGTAGATGGGTTTTCCGGACTTTTTGGCATGGGGTATGAAGAAATGATGAATATCGTTTTGAACTGCGCCGAACGTAGTACCGTGAATCTTGGGAAACTGGATCTGAATGCTTCTGCCGGGAACAGGAAAGAAGCGATAAATTACACCAGGACGATCAGCGATTACTGCGCAATATCCGGTTATGGGGAATATATAGCAAAACTGATGGTGTTGAACGAACAGAATGGATTTGTACAGGCTGGATATGAGCCGGGAAGCAGCAATGATCCACAGGCTTTGAGACAAGCTGCCTGGTTTGACGGGGAACTGGCAAAGTCTACGGAACTGTATGCCCTGGACGTGGTGGAATCACCTTTTTGGGGAGGTAAAAATGAAAAACTCCTGCCCCTTTTAAGAAAGGTAAACGGTATGTCCTCCTATAACGGGGAAGGCTGGGTATTCCTGGGTATTTCAGCAAAATTATTTCAGGATGCATTAAAAGAAACCCAGCATGAGAATCGCATCGCCGTGGTAACCGGGGCAGGAAATCAGGTGGCTGGGGTGAATAAAAAGAGTGACGTGGAGGACGAAGCATTTATCCGGATGCTGTTACAGCGGGAGTCCTTGAAAGATACTTTTTCCATGAAAATGGATGGAGAAAAGAGCCTGGTATCCTATATGAGAAACCCAAAGAGCGGGATCCTGGTATATGAAATACTGCCAATGCACAGGCTTGTGAACAACCGTTTTATGATTATATTGATTGTCCTGCTGATTTTTACCTCCTGCATCAGTATCGGTATGGTGCTTTCGTCATTCTTTACCAAACGGATTAACGAACCGATACATAAGCTGGTTTCCCATATCGGGTTGCTGTCCCGGGGAGATTTTTCGGTAAATCCGGAGATTGAAAGTGAGGATGAAATCGGTACTATTGGGAAAGGCGTCAACCATATGGCGGCTAAAATAGATGAACTGGTGGATATGAAGGTAGAAAGTGAAAAAGAAAAGAAAAATCTGGAGATTAAAATGCTTCAGGCGCAGATTAATCCGCATTTTCTATACAATACACTGGATTCAATCAGATGGATTGCAATTATCCAGAAAAACAGCGGCATTGTGAAAGTAGTTACCTCGCTGTCATCACTGCTAAAAAATATGGCAAAGGGATTTAATGAAAAAGTCACGCTAAAGCAGGAACTGGACTTTCTTGCTGACTATATCGTAATTGAAAAGATCCGCTATGTAGAGCTGTTTGACGTGGAAACCGATGTGGAATCAGAAGAACTGTATCAGGCGAAAATTGTTAAACTGACACTGCAGCCACTGGTGGAAAATGCTATCTTCTCTGGGATTGAGCCCAGTGGAAGAAATGGGCTGGTACAGATCAGGGCAAGGAAAACAGGAGAAGACCTGTGTATTACGGTAAGGGATAACGGAATCGGCATGGACGAAGAGAAGGCAAAGCAGCTGTTGACAGATACTGAAAAGGTGAAAAGCAGTTCCATGAGCGGCATCGGTCTGCCAAATGTGGACAGAAGAATGAAATTGGTATATGGGGAGGCATACGGACTTTCCATACAAAGTGAGCCGGGGAAATATACGCAGATTACGGTGACACTGCCATTAGAAATGTAAGAGGGAGATAAAATATGTACCGTGTGATGATAGTAGATGATGAGCCGCTGATCCTGGCAGGAGTTACCTCCTTAATTGAATGGGAAGACTACAATTGCACCATTGCGGCAAAAGCGACAAATGGACAAAATGCATTGGAAATGATTGCAGACGTAAATCCGGATATCATAATTACGGATATCAAAATGCCTGCCATGGATGGAATCGAATTGATGAAAAGATGCCGGGAAGCTAAAAGCCAGGCGGCATTTATTATATTGACAAATCTGGAGGAATTTGGCCTGGCGAAGCAGGCAGTAAAGTTTGGGGCTATAGATTACCTGGTTAAGATCGAATTGACAGAAGATACACTGGCGGAAAGCTTAAAGCGTGCCATAAGGGAATGTGAAAAAAACAAAGCAGCGGGACACAGTCCGGAAAATCCGGGAGAGGACATCCGTCATACCAGGCAGAGCAGTGAAAGCCTGTTTCAAAAATTATTACTGGAAGAGCCCATCGAAGAACGGGAAGACGACTATCAGGAATTGCAGGCGGAGTATAAGACTCCGGTTATGATATTGCTGCGCATGAATAATACCAGTTCTTATTTTCAGGCGTCTTTGTCTGAAAAGGACCGTAAAAAAGCAATGTCCTATACAGAGAATATTTTAAAGGAGATGGTGAAGCGGTTCTTCCCGGTGTGGGGAATACTGGAGTGGGAAGAAACGGGATTTCTAATCGTCGTACCGGACGGAGAGCTTCCGGAGACAAAGAATAAGATTTCCCAAATGTGCTATAAGATGATTTCAGTAGTGGAAGATTACTTTGGGATGCAGACGGTAGCAGCCGTGACGGCGGCAGCAGAAGATATCTACAGGCTGCCCGGATTTTTGCCGCAGCTGGAAAGCTGTATGGATGCATATTATTACCAAATGGACTCAGCCGTTGTTTTTTACAGTGAAGATTTTCAGAGATTCCAGGAACAGAACCGGGACTTTGACATCAGCTTTCTGAAAAAAGATATGACTCTTGCACTGGGGCAAAATGACAGCATAAGAGTCAGGGAGATTATCAGTCAGCTGACCGGTCTGTTTCGGGAGTATACTCCCGCCAGAAGACAGGCAGTCAACGCCTGCATTAACCTGTATACATTTGTGGTGCCCTTTTACGAGGGAGGCGGGGAACTTCCAGGTGGAAAGTTTCCGGATACCATGCAGATGGTGGAAAAACTGAAACGTATCGGATGTCTGCATGACATTCTCATGTGGCTGGAAACCTTTGGCGATAAAATCTGCCAGGTCATGGAGGGACGGACGTGTGGCAAATCTGAACGTGTTATCGAAGGGGTCCGCCAGTATGTGATGGAACACTATCAGGAGAAACTAACCCTTGCCATGGCAGCAGAAGCTACAGGAATCAGCCAGGGGTATTTAAGCAGTATTTTTAAGAAGCAGACCGGCAGCAATTTTACGGATTATGTTGCATGGATCAAAATAGAAAAGGCAAAAGATCTGATTCAGGAGCACCAATATATGATGTATGAGATTTCAGATATGCTGGGATTTGAAAACCCATATTATTTCAGCAAGGTTTTCAAGAAAGTGACCGGCATTACACCTAAAGAATATGAAAATAGTGCAAGGATATGAAGATAGTAATATTTTTTTACGGAAACAGTGTAAGATTGTAATAGAAATATAGGGATCCTCCATTTAATCCGGGACTTGTATCTGGTATATTAGTTTCAAGGATAAAGCAGTGAGTTCAAACATTATCCATAAGAAAGGGAGGTTTCTACAATGAGATTCAAAAAGGCAGCAGCAATACTTCTGGCATCTGCAATGGCGGTAACTCTATTTACCGGATGCGGTAACAAGGCAGCGGATACATCCGATGGAAAACCAGCAAATGAAAAAACGGCAACAGACAATGCAAAAGAGGGAAAAAAGAAAAAGTTGACGGTTACAACCTGGGATAATGATATTTCCCCGCAGTTCCGGCTTGCAGTGGAAACCTTTCAGGAGAAATACCCGGATGTGGAAGTAGAGATCATAGATACTGCGGCAAATGAATATAACAATAAGCTTACCGTAATGCTGGCAAGCGGGGATGCAGACCCGGATGTAATCTTTGTAAAAGATATGGGCTCCCAGCTGGCAATGCAGGCTAAGGGACAAATTTTAAATCTGGATGAATACATAAAGAAAGATAATCTGGATATGTCAATTTATAATAACACAGCGGAAAAGCTTCAGATCGATGGCAGTTATTATACATTACCCTATCGTTCAGACTGGTATGTATTGTTTTATAACAAAGACCTCTTCGACAAGGCAGGAGTTCCCTATCCATCCAATGACATGACCTGGGATGAATACGAAGAACTGGCACGGAAAATGACTAGCGGAGAAGGCAGTGAGAAAGTATTCGGAACCCATAACCACATCTGGATGGGGCTGGTATGCAACTGGGCAATACAGGATGGAAAGCATACTTTGGTTTCGGATGATTATTCCTTCTTAAAACCATATTATGAGCAGGCTCTGCGTATGCAGGACGAGGGAATCGTTCAGAATTATGCCACACTTAAGACCGGCAATCTGCACTATACCAGTGTTTTCCAGCAGCAGCAGTGTGCCATGATGCCAATGGGCACCTGGTTTATTGCCAACATGATTCAGGCACAGAAATCCGGTGAGACAAATTTCAACTGGGGATTTGCCACCATACCCCATCCGGAAGGTGTGGAAGCCGGGAATTCCGTTGGAGCCGTTACTCCTATCGCAATCAATGCCAAGACCGATGAGCCGGATCTGGCATGGGAATTTGTAAAATGTGCCACAAGTGAACAGACGGCTGAAAAACTTGCGGAAAATGGTATGCTTACAGCTGTTCAGAATGATACCATCATGGATAAACTGGTTACCACCGAAGGGTTTCCAAAAGACTGCAAAGATGCACTCATATTAAAAGGCATGGTCTTTGACCGTCCGCTGGATAAAAATATTGAAGCCATTCGTAAGGCGATCGAAGAAGAACATGACCTGATTATGATTGGCGAGCAGGATGTGGATACGGGGCTTGAACATATGGCACAGCGTGTAAAAGAAGTACAAGAAAATAATAAATAAGTAAATAGCATATTAGCTAATAACGAATAAGCAAATTACAGGAAATTAGCAGCAGATAAACAAGCAATAGATAAACAAGCAATAGATAAACAAATAACAACCAAATATGGAGAGGGCATCTGAAAGAGGGAGAATCACTCATTTTCAGAGAGCCCTTATATTTTGAAACTTTTTTGGGAAAAGGGGGAAAAAAGATGCATTTATCAATGAAACAAAAGCGGAAAATCAAGAATAATCTGGTAGGATATTCCTTTATTTTACCGAATTTTATAGGCTATTTTATTTTCATTTTTATACCAGTTTGCTTTTCATTTATACTCAGTGTAATGGAATGGGACGGTTCAGCTTCCCCGATGAAATTTGTGGGATTAGAGAATTTCTCAAAACTTTTATCGGACAGTACCTTTATGATATCTTTGAAAAATACCATACTCTATGCCATAGGAACGGTGCCTTTAACCGTAGCGGCAGCCCTGTTAATCGCAGTGCTGTTAAACAGTAAAATAAAAGGAATTGTTGTATTCAGAACCGCATTTTTCTTCCCGTATATTGCATCCTTAGTTGCGGTGGGGGCTGTATGGAATATGCTTTTTCAACCGGATTTTGGACCTATCAATGAAATGCTGAAATTTATCGGGGTTAGCAGTCCGCCAAGATGGGTAGCATCCACCGTATGGGCATTGCCGGCAATTATTATAGTAAGCATCTGGAAATACATGGGATATTACATGATTGTTTATCTGGCGGCGCTGCAGGGAATCTCAAAGGAAATGTACGAGGCAGCAAGTCTGGACGGAGCGACAGGATGGAAAAAACTTCGATATATTACGATACCGATGCTAAAGCCTACCACCTTTTTTGTAGTAATGATGCTGACAATCCAATGTTTCAAAGTATTTGATTTAATATACGTAATGACCCAGGGAGGACCGGGAAGGTCCACAAATGTGTTGGTAAACCATATCTATAATGCGGCATTTGTAGAGTTTAAGTTCGGCTATGCCAGCTCCAGTGCAATTGTCCTGTTCGCAATCGTTTTGATTGTAACGCTGATTCAGTTCAGAGGTGAAAAGAAATTCACCAGCTATATGTAGGGGAGGAAAGTAGGATGGAGAAAAAAAGCAATAAGAAAAAAATAGCAGTTTATGCAGGGCTAATCCTGCTGGCGGTGATTATGATTATTCCTTTTTACTGGATGCTGATCTCTTCCGTAAAGCTAAATAAAGACGTTTTCAGTATACCGATGAAGTGGATTCCGGAGAGTTTCCAGTGGGAGAATTACAGGCAGATCTGGGATAAAATCCCTCTGCTGACCTTCTTTAAAAACTCCATTAAATTAACCGTTATTACAACAGTGATTCAGTTGGCAACCAGTTGTTTTGCGGCATATGGATTTGCAAAAATGGAGTTTAAGGGAAGAGATATCTTATTCCTGATTTATGTGACCACAATAGCGGTTCCCTGGCAGGTATATATGGTTCCACAGTTTACCTTAATGTCTAAAATGGGCCTTAATAACACACATGCAGGTTTAATAATGCTTCAGGCATTTTCTGCATTCGGAGTATTTCTCATGCGTCAGTTTTATATGAGCATTCCCAGAGAATTATCAGAGGCAGCCAGAATTGACGGGCTGGGAGAATACCGGATATTTGCCAGAATCTGTCTTCCACTTGCAAAACCGGGTATCGCAACGCTGGTTATTTTTACATTTGTAAATGTGTGGAATGACTTTATGGGACCGTTGATTTACTTAAACAGCACAGAACTTAAGACAATTCAGCTGGGTATCCGGATGTTTATTTCACAGTATGCGGCTGATTATGCACTAATTATGGCAGCATCCGTCTGCGCGCTGATACCGGTTGTTATTATCTTTATTTTCTGCCAGAAATTCTTCGTGGAAGGTGTGGCAGCAAGCGGGATAAAGGGTTAGATCAATTGTTAAAGAGCAGATCAAACAAAGAATGATAAATGGAGCAACGCAGGCAAACTAGATAATAAAGCGGAGGAGGGGCAATATTGGCACAGACTATCGATACAATACAGGCTTATAAAAGTGTAACAAAGGAGCAGCTGAATACTGCAGTAGAAAATGCAGTATCTGTTATAAAAGGGAACCTGAAGGATTTCACCCATCATTTTCAATCACCTAATACATTTCACGGTTTTTACGAACAGACTGAAAATGTAGAGTGGACCACGGGCTTTTGGACCGGGGAAATCTGGCTGGCTTATGAGTTTACCAGGGATCCGGCATTTAAAGAAGCAGCAGAAATACAGGTCAAAAGCTTTCTGAACAGGATCGAAAATAAAATCGATGTAAACTATCATGATATGGGATTTCTGTACAGCCTGTCCTGTGTGGCTGCGGATAAAATATGCGGAAATGAAGATGGAAGGAAGGCTGCACTCTTGGCAGCAGACCACCTGGCTGAACGTTACCGTGAAAAAGGGGAATTTCTGCAGGCATGGGGCAATGTAGGAGATCAGGACAATTACCGGCTCATCATAGACTGCCTTCTAAATCTGCCGCTGCTATACTGGGCATCAGAAGCTTCCGGAGAAGAACACTATGCACAAAAGGCAGAAAAGCATATGCAGACCGCGATGAGATGCATTTTGCGGGAGGACCATTCCACCTACCATACTTATTTTATAGATCCGGAAACCGGGGAACCGGCATATGGAGTTACCCATCAGGGAAACCGCCATAATTCCGCATGGGCAAGAGGACAGGCGTGGGGAATCTATGGTGTGGCATTAAGCTGCCGTTACCGGAAAAAGGAATCGTATATAGAAATATTTAGAAATGTCACAGACTATTTCCTAGAGCATCTGCCTCAGGATCTGATTCCTTACTGGGACTTTGATTTTGATACGGGAAGCTTAGAACCCAGAGATTCCTCAGCGGCAGCAATTGCTGTCTGCGGGATTTATGAAATGGCAGACTATCTGGAAAAAGAAGAAGCAGAGAAATACTGTATGGCGGCAGATAAAATTTTATGCGCACTGATCGAAAGATGCAGCGTAACCAGTATCCGCCAGTCCAATGGCCTGCTGCTTCACGGAACCTACGCCAGAAGCTCCAAGGAGAATACCTGTAAAAACAGAGGGGTTGATGAATGCAATACCTGGGGGGATTATTTTTATTTAGAAGCCCTAAGAAGAAAGACCGGAGAGTGGAATCCCTATTGGTAGGGGTAGAAGCCAGGGTAAAACTGCTTCTATGAAAGGAAATAACCATGAATCTAATTTATATATTTGCGGACCAGTGGCGGTCCCATGCAGCGGGATTTCAAAACGAAGACGCCGTGTATACGCCGCACATTGATGAATTTGCCAAAGAAAGTATGGTGTTCTCCAATGCGGTCAGCACCTTTCCTTTATGTTCGCCCCACAGGGCATCTCTGATGACCGGAAAATATCCTTTCTGTACCGGGATGTGGACAAATTGCAAAACAGGACTCAATGAAGTACTGATGCTAAAGCCTCAGGAAATTTGTATTGGTAATGTCTTAAAAGAAGCGGGCTATCAGACCGGATATATTGGGAAATGGCATTTGGATGCATCTGAGATGAATTTTGTAAAGCATCCGATATCCGGGGCTAAGGACTGGGATGCATACACGCCTCCGGGGGAACGCAGGCAGGGATTTGATTACTGGCTGTCCTATGGAGCGGATGACAACCATCTGGATCCCCATTATTGGAATGACAGCAGGCAGATGATAAGGCCCGGGAAATGGTCACCGGAATTCGAAACGGATCAGGCGATCTCTTATCTTCGGAAGAATTCTGTCAAGGATCAGCCCTTCGCATTGTTCCTGTCTTATAATCCGCCGCATCTGCCCTACGAACTGGTACCGGACAAATATCTGGAACGATACCGGAACATGCCCGTTACCTTCCGTGACAATGTGCCGGTTGAAAAGCGTACGAGAGAGTTTGAAAATATTACCAGGCAGTACTTTGCCGCTGTCACCGGAATCGATGATCAGTTTGGAAGAATACTGGCATTTCTCAAAGAAAATAACCTGGAAGAAGATACGCTGCTGGTATTGTCTGCGGATCACGGGGAGATGCTTGGATCCCATGGAAGGATGAGCAAGAATATCTGGTATGAAGAAGCGGTCAGCATACCGTTACTGATGAGGCTAAAAGGAGAAATCCCACGTGGAAAATATGAAGAAATATTTGCAAGCCCGGATCATATGCCTACGCTGCTGGGACTTCTTGATATAGATGTACCGGAAACCTGCCAGGGATATAATCATGCAAAGAATATCTGCGGCAAGTTAAAAGGGGCACCTGAACAGGCATTTTTATGTTCCTATCCGGGAATGCCTGAGCTGGTGTGTGCTTTCGAAAAAGCGGGAATCAACCATAAATGCTATGGATGGCGGGGAATTCGTACAAAACGCTACACCTATGTGCGCAGCAATGGATATTTGCCGGAAGATTCCAGAGAAGCATTTCTATATGACAATGAAAAAGACCCCTATCAAAGGCATCCTGTACCGGAAGACGAAATAGAAAAAAGTTTGCTGGACTACTTCCACCAACAGCTAAGACGTTATTTAAATATGACAAGAGATCCCTTTTTGTGGTAGAGTGAAGTAACAGAAATAGCAGACAGTAAAAGTATGTGTTTTTTAGATGCAGGAAACAGAAAGATTAGATGCCGGAAGCATATGGAAAATTGAATATTAAATGTACCGTAAAAGTAAAGGAGTGAGGATCATGAAACATAAAAAAGTAATTTTAATTATGACAGATACCCAAAGGACAGATATGCTGGGGTGTTATGGCAATCCAGCCTTGCATACGCCCAATCTGGACAGCTTGGCGGCAGAAGGGATGCTTTTTGAAAAAGCCTATACGACACAGCCTGTTTGCCAGCCGGCACGTTCCGCTATATTTACCGGAAGTTATCCTCACTCCTGCGCAGGATGGTCCAATTGCATGGGATTATCCGATAATGTCCAGAATATAGGGAAGCGTCTGACAGACCAGGGAATTCACAGCGCATATATAGGAAAGTGGCATTTAGACGGAGGCGATTACTTCGGACTGGGAGTGTGCCCGGACGGATGGGACAAAGCGTATTGGTATGATATGCGCTGCTATTTAGAAGAACTTACAGAAGAGGAACGATATCTTTCCAGGCAGGTGGAGAGTATTGAAAAATACAATATTAAAGAAGAATTTACATATGGCCATCGCTGCTCAGACAGAGCTATCGATTTTGTGAAGAATCATCAGGAAGAAGATTATTTCCTGGTAGTATCCTATGATGAGCCTCACGGACCGCATTTGTGTCCAAAAAAATATACGGACCTGTATGAAGATTATAAAATACCAAAGAAAAAGAATATGTTTGACACCCTGGAAAACAAACCAGCCCATCATAGAATATGGGCGGGAGAAGATTACGGCAAAGCTTTGAAAGAGGAGTTTAATCTCTGTCCAAAAGAATTTCTGGGATGTAATACATTTGTAGATTATGAAATCGGACGCGTACTGGATGCTGTCAAAGAATTTGCCGATGACAGTATCATTATATACACGTCCGACCATGGGGATATGATGTACAGCCACTCCCTTACGGGAAAAGGACCTGCCATGTATGAAGAAATTACGCATATCCCCCTTTTGATTAAGGGATTTGGAAAAGGAAAAAACAATAATCCTGTTTCACACATTAATCTGGCACCCACTATATTTGATATGATGGGAATACCAAAAACAAAGATGTTTGAAGGGGGCAGCATTCTTCCGGAATTAGTGGATACCGGAACGAGGGTCAATGACTATGTCTTCATGGAGTTTGGCAGATATGAGGTAGACCACGATGGTTTCGGAGGCTATCAGCCTGTCCGGGCCGCTTATGATGGACGCTACAAACTTGTAATCAACCTCATGGATACGGATGAGTTTTACGATTTAGAGCTGGACCCGGATGAAATGAATAATGAAATAAATAACCCGGAATTGGAAGAGGATAAAAAGCGCTTGCACAAAGCCATACTGGATCAGATGTATGAGACCAGAGATCCGTTTAGAGGGTATTACTGGGAAAACCGGCACTGGAATCCGGATACCACATACCAGACCTGGGACAGCAGGAAGATGACGAGGCAGCGTGAAAACGAAGAATATGAACCGCGCCAGCTGGATTATGGAACAGGATTGCCCATACGGGAGGCAGTAAGGGTAAAAGGTGAGTCAGACGCAAAGTTTGCCGATTAAAAAAAGTATAAGCTGCGAAAATTTTAAACTTTCGCAGCTTATATTTTTTGCGTCCTTTTCATGGTTTGTCCGTTTAATCTTTTATTCGTTGTTCAAAAATGCAGAGTGCTATCAGGGTCAGTAAAAACAACAGTATAATCAATAGATTCATTCGAATTCATCTCCCTCTCTTCCAGTTTTATCTTATTAAGATCTTTTTTGGTAACGGTATCCAATTCATCAGGGTGTCTGGATACATATATTTTCAGCTTTTCATATGTTTCAGAATACAAATGATCAACCCCTTTCTCTTTACTTTGAAGAACTTTTATAATATAATTATATGTATATTTTTACGCTAAAAATATATGATTTAAGACAAAACATATAAATATATAGCCAGTAAATTATATTGTATATAAGAATGGTGATAAGTATGCGAATGAAAGTGAAAGAAAATCAACTTGAAACAATAGAAGGGATCAACCCAGAATATCCGTACGTATTGCATCATGTTAATTTAGGGGATACCAAAGTTCCCTGGCATTGGCATGTAGAGGTGGAATTTGTATATGTGATAAGCGGGTGTTTAAAACTGAGCACTACCGGTAAAAGCTATCTCTTTCAAAAAAATGAGGCGTTTTTTATAAATACAAACGTTTTATGTACTATGGAGAGCGAAAATAGTGGACAGCCGGGTACCATTGATTCGCATTTATTCCATTCTGTATTTTTAAGCGGGCATTTTAAAAGTGTCTTTGAAACGAAGTATGTAGAACCTGTTCTACAGAACAAAAAGCTGGAGATATTAGCGATTCGGGGAGAAAATACCAGGCAGCAGGAACTTCTGGCGAAATTAAGAAAAGTATCATACCTTCAAAAAAAAGAAAATACGGAATTTCAAACAAGAAATCTCTTCTCCGACATATGGATTCTCCTGCTGGAAGAAATAAAATACCAGGATCGAACGGATTTGCCTTTAAAGCAATACAGCCAGGAACGAATACAATCCATGATGTCCTTTATACATCAAAATTATCAGAATAAAATAACATTAGAGGAAATTGCCTCATCTGCTTCAGTCAGTAAAAGGGAATGCCTCCGCTGTTTTCAAAGCAGCATCCATAAAACTCCATTTGCCTATCTGGTAGATTACCGAATTGAAATGGCGGAAAAACTCTTAAAAACTACGGATCTGTCTGTTGTCGATATTGCGCTCCAGACAGGGTTTTCAAACGGAGCTTATTTTGGAATGATTTTTAAAAAGAATTGCGGAAAGTCACCGGGAGAGTATCGCAAGAAGTATTCAGTTGGAAAAAGCACTTGATTATTGTTAGGTAATGCGTTATAATAAGTGAAACTAAATAAGGAAATTCTTCGGGGCAGGGTGTAATTCCCTACCGGCGGTATAGTCCGCGACCCACTGTAATAAGTGGCTGAATTGGTGAGATTCCAATACCGACAGTAAAGTCTGGATGAGAGAAGAAAATGCGTATTTTTTATAATAAGTTATATGGATACGTGGAGACCCCCGAATACAAATGTATTCGGCTTTTTTATTTTCTACCGGAATTTTCCTTTTTAAATTTCATGATAAAAAAGGAGAGATAACAATGAGTTCAAACACAAATGTGGTGGGTAGGCCTGCCAGCAGAACAAATTTAAAGACAATGGTGCAGATAGGTATGCTGGGAGCGATTTCCGTCGTTCTTATGATGTTTGAGATACCCCTTTGGTTTGCCCCAAGCTTTTACCAGATTGATTTAAGTGAGGTACCCGTAATAATTGGAGCCTTTGCATTGGGACCTTTAGCGGGAGCCGTGATCGAACTGGTGAAGATCTTACTCCATTTCATAATGAAAGGCAGCAGTACAGCAGGAGTTGGAGATTTGGCAAATTTTTTGATTGGATGCGCATTGATTGTCCCGGCAGGTCTTGTCTATAAAAAAGTTCGTTCCAGGAAGGGTGCTCTTATCGGAATGATCCTTGGAATTATAACCATGACTGTTATTGGAAGTCTGATGAATGCATTCATCCTGCTTCCCGCGTATGCAAAAGCATTCGGTATGCCCATTGATGCACTGGTAGGGATGGGAAGTGCGCTGAACCCTGCTATTGACAATATTGCAACCTTTGCATTATTTATGGTAGTTCCGTTTAACTTGTTAAAAGGGGTTGTGGTTTCTGTTATTACATTTTTATTGTACCGATATATCAGTCCGATCTTTAAGAAAAATTAAATGATGGTTATACAGGGGTTATTTGATAAAATCCTGAATAAAAGCAGCAGAGAGTGAAATTCTATGAGAAAAGATTTCATTCTCTGTTTTTTTCTGCTATAATAGAGGGAAAAGATTTGAATATAGAAATTTTATGGAGGGCAATCATGAGCAGGATCAGGCACATTGATAAATTAACAGACAGCAGGCATTTGAATTTATATGAGCTGGAAGCCAGAAACCGTCTGGGAAATCCGGTTGATTATTTTGTGGCATCCAGAGCAAAAGAAATAGATAATTTAAAGATAAGCACCCACAACCTTGAGCCGGATGGAGTCATCATATACAGTCTTTATGGGGATAAGAAAGATAAAGTGATTCTGATACGCCAGTACCGTTATGCAATTGATGGATATATTTATGAATTCCCGGCAGGCCTTGTAGATCCCGGTGAGGATTACAGAACAGCAGGGGCACGGGAATTAAAGGAAGAGACAGGGCTTGATTTCCATTCTGTAAAAGTGGACGAGATGTATGAAAAACCATATTTTACCACCATTGGAATGACGGATGAATGCTGTGCTACCGTATACGGATTTGCAACCGGTGAGATCAGTAAAGATGGCTTGGAGGACAACGAAGACATCGAAGTAATAATTGCAGACAGAGAAGAGGTAAGAAGAATTTTAAAAGAAGAACGAGTGGCGATTATGTGTGCATATATGCTGATGCATTTCTTAAAAGATCAGGACGATCCGTTTGCCTTTTTAAAATAAATATGATAAACTGATTCATACAAAAAGCAGGAGGCGGGCGTTTATGGAAGTGAAATTTGATGTGAAAATGACGCAGAAAATCATGTATAATTTCTTGCTCAGTCATACGTACAAAAGCTTCAGTGGGGTATTTGGTGTGCTATTTGGTGCGGCGGCGCTGGCTGTGTTTGCCATGACGTTTGAAAAGGTAGAATCCTGGCAGAGTATACTATATCTGGTTTTTGGTATATGGTTTATACTTTATCTGCCAATTACACTGTATCTGAAATCCGTCAAGCAGGTGAAGTTAAACCCGGTATTTAAAAAACCCATAACTTATATTTTAAATGATGAAGGAATTCAGACAATACAGGATGATCAGAATGCAGAGCTGAAGTGGGAAGACCTGGTCAAGGTGACAGAAACAAAGTTAAGCCTGCTGGTATACACCGGAAAGCGGTACTCGTTTGTATTTCCTAAAGAATCCATTGGGGAACAGTACGATGAATTACTAAAGCTGATACAGGGACATGTAGATGCCGGAAAAATAAAGATAAAAAGCAGGTTGAAATAAGATGATTATAGAAACATGGAGCGAAAAGGAGACTTTCCAGGTGGGAAAGGATCTTGGAGAAAAAGCAGAAAAAGGTCAGATTTACACACTCACAGGAGATTTGGGAGTGGGTAAGACCGTATTTACCAAGGGGTTGGCAGAGGGGCTGGGAATTACAGAACCAATCAGCAGCCCTACCTTCACAATTGTGCAGATTTATGAAAGCGGTAAACTGCCCCTCTACCATTTTGACGTCTACCGGATTGGTGACGTGGAAGAGATGGAAGAAATCGGATATGAGGATTACTTTTACGGAGAGGGCGTCTGCCTCATTGAATGGGCTAATCTCATCGGGGAAATTCTGCCGGAGGGCATTATACCGGTGACAATTGAAAAAGATCTGGAAAAAGGGTTTGATTACCGACGAATAACCATAGAGTGTCAATGATCCCTCAGCAGTTAGAAGGAATCAAACAAATCCAGGTAAAGGATAAGGTTGAAAGAAATTATGATATAGAAAGGAAGCCATGGTGAGATTCTTTCAACTTGTTTTATTGTGGCAGTATTGCAGGAAGAACCCTGCAATATGCAATGGGTATAAGTATGAAAATATTAGCGATAGACAGTTCAGGATTAGTTGCCTCCGTAGCAATTATTGAAGATGATAATATGCTGGCAGAGTATACGGTTAATTATAAGAAAACACACTCTCAGACCTTGCTGCCCATGCTGGACGAGATAGGGAAGATGATTGATCTGGATCTGGAAACCATCGATGCAATTGCAGTTGCAGCAGGTCCTGGTTCTTTTACAGGGCTTAGAATAGGTTCTGCTACAGCGAAGGGATTGGGACTGGCTCTTCAGAAACCGCTGGTTTCCGTTCCTACCGTTGACGGACTTGCATTTAATCTCTATGGTACAGATAAATTAATCTGTCCACTGATGGATGCAAGAAGAAACCAGGTGTATACAGGGATTTATGAGTTTCGGGGACAAGAGTTCAGGGTTATAGAGAATCAAATGGCAGTTCCGGTACAGGAAATTGTAGAAAAATTAAATAATTATGGCAGGGAAGTCATCTTTTTAGGAGATGGAGTTCCTGTATATGCAGAGCAGATTAAAGATATGATTACGGTACCTTATTCATTTGCACCAGCACATATGAACAAACAGCGAAGCGCTGCAGTTGGTACCCTTGCCAAAACCTACATAGAGGCTGGAAAACTGGAAAGTGCAAAGGGACATCAACCGGATTACCTGCGACTTTCTCAGGCGGAAAGAGAGCGGGCAGAGCAGGAAAAGGCGGCAAAAGAAAAATGATCCAGATACGATTAATGCGGCAGGAAGATCTGGATTCTGTGGCACAAATAGAGCAGGAAACGTTTTCTATGCCCTGGTCCAGGGAAGGTTTTGCATCCTCACTAGGAAGAAAAGATACGCTTTATTTAAGTGCATTTTCAGACGGTGAACTGGCAGGGTATTGTGGCTTGCTGCAGGTTCTGGATGAAGGTGAAATTACAAATGTCGCAGTAAAAAAATGCTTTCGGGGACAGAAAATAGCGTCCATGCTGATGGCAGAATTATTAAAAAAAGGAAACGACAGGGGTATCACCTTTTTTGTTCTGGAAGTACGTAAAAGCAACAAATATGCAATTCGATTATATGAAAAAGCCGGATTTTTGCAAGCTGGAATCCGTAAAAATTTTTATGAAAAGCCAATAGAAGATGCAGTCATCATGTGTAAGCAGTGATGGTTGCTCTTTTTTTGGAAAATCATACAGCAATTACCACTATCATTGATGTATATTTTTCGTTATAATGACTTATATAAAGTAACTGTTGTATTTCATACAGATGTTTATGAAATATGATATACAGTGTTAAACGTAGGAAAAGGGGAGGAAAATAGCATGAGACAAGCAAATAAAATCTACTGCAATATGTGCGGAAAGGAATTTCATCTGGAGAAAGAAATAGTGAAGGAAGGAATTCTATCGGTAGAGAAGTGCTGGGGATATTTTTCTGAAAAAGATGGTGAAATCCATGAGCTTGACCTATGTGAAGAGTGTTATAATAAGCTCATAAAACAGTTTAAAATCCCTGTTACTGTGAAAACACAAAAAGAATTTGTATAAAGTTGCGTTTTAATCAAGGGGTTACATCTTGTTCCCTGCTTCCATCTGTGTTAGAATATACAATCAGATATTAAAATTTGATTTCTGCGGGTAATGAACCAGGCGGACATGCCTGCATGTCCATCTGGTGACTGCCGCGAGGGTCAAATCCGCCATTATCGGGGAAGGATTTGACGTGGCTGTTAAAAATTAGAAAACAAATAAAAGGCCATATTTTAAAATAGATTTGAAGAAGAAGGGAAATACAGATGTTAGATATATGTTTATTAGGAACCGGAGGGATGATGCCGCTGCCGCGCAGATGGCTGACTGCTCTGATGGCAAGATATAACGGCAGCAGCATTTTAATCGACTGCGGAGAAGGAACCCAGATTGCGATTAAGGAAAAAGGATGGAGTTTCAAACCGATTGATGTGATTTGCTTCACCCACTTTCATGGAGATCATATAAGCGGACTGCCGGGATTACTCCTGACAATGGGAAATGCAGAAAGAAATGAGCCTTTAACATTAATAGGGCCTAAAGGATTGGAGAGAGTTGTAAACGCATTGCGAGTCATTGCGCCGGAACTGCCGTTTGAACTGCGTTTTTTAGAGATAACGAATCCGGAAGAAACAATTGAAATGAATGGATATCGAATCCGGGCTTTCCGGGTGAATCATAATGTTGTCTGCTATGGCTATTCTATTGAGATAGACAGAGCAGGCCGTTTTGACGTTACGAGAGCAAAAGAACAGGGAATTCCAATGCCCTACTGGAGCCGGCTGCAAAAGGGAGAAACTATTGAAGCAGAGGACGGAATATATACACCGGACATGGTTTTGGGCGCGCCCAGAAAAGGTATAAAATTGACTTACTGTACAGATACGAGGCCTGTAAAAGCAATTTCAGATAATGCGGCAGGCTCTGATTTGTTTATTTGTGAAGGCATGTATGGGGAACCTGGCAAGGAACAAAAGGCAGTGGAACACAAGCATATGACATTCACGGAGGCGGCGAAACTTGCAAAAGAAGCAGAAGTAAAAGAACTTTGGTTAACACATTACAGCCCGTCACTTATTCATCCGGAAGAGTTTATGGGGGATGTACAAAAAATATTTCCAAATGCTTATCCGGGTAAAGACTGTAAATCGGTTGAGCTGGATTTTGATGAAGAATAGGTAGGAACGGATATAAGGCTGAAGGAAAATTGAGAATTTGAAAGGAAGCCACAATGTGATTCTTTCAGTCTGATTTTAGTGGCAGGATTGCGGGGTAGCCTGCAATTGGTAATGGTATAACAATGGAAAAAAAAGATGTATTCATATTGGCGATAGAAAGCTCCTGTGATGAAACAGCTGCATCGGTAGTAAAAAACGGAAGAGAAGTATTATCCAACATCATTTCGTCCCAAATAGAATTACACAAACTCTATGGAGGGGTGGTTCCGGAGATAGCTTCAAGGAAACATATTGAAAAAATAAACCAGGTGATTGAAGAGGCGCTGGAAGAAGCAGGCATGACGCTGGATGAAATGGATGCCATAGGCGTTACCTATGGTCCCGGACTTGTTGGGGCACTGTTAGTAGGGGTGGCTGAAGCAAAGGCTATTAGCTACGCCAAAAAACTGCCTCTGGTTGGTGTGCATCATATAGAAGGCCATATTTCAGCCAACTATATCGAAAATCTCGAATTGGAACCACCGTTTATCTGCCTTGTTGTATCCGGTGGACATACTCATCTTGTAGTGGTTAATGACTATGGTAAATATGAAATTATTGGCAGAACTAGGGATGATGCAGCAGGAGAAGCTTTTGACAAGGTTGCAAGGGCTATTGGTCTGGGATACCCGGGAGGACCTAAAATTGATAAACTATCAAAAGAAGGGAATGCAGATGCAATAAAGTTTCCAAAAGCCCATGTAGCTGATGCACCCTATGATTTTAGTTTCAGCGGTTTGAAATCGGCAGTGCTGAACTATCTCAACGGATGTAAAATGAAGAACGAAACAATTGTAGAAGCAGATGTAGCTGCGTCCTTTCAAAAAGCAGTAACAGAGGTCCTGGTAGAGCATGCCATGATGGCTGTGAAAGAATATGGCTATGATAAGTTTGCTATTGCAGGCGGAGTAGCATCTAATTCCACTCTTAGAAGCGCCATGGAAGAGGCGTGCAGGAAAAATGGCGTTCAATTTTATCACCCGTCGCCGATCTTCTGTACGGATAATGCTGCAATGATCGGGGTAGCTGCTTACTATGAGTTTATCCAGGGAACCAGACATGGTTTAGATCTGAATGCTGTTCCCAACCTGAAACTGGGAGAGCGATAATGGGGAAAGAAAAAAATGTTGCCATTGTGCTTTGTGCAGGGCGTGGCACTAGAATGAACAGCGAGGTACAAAAACAATATCTACTTATAAAAGGGAAACCGGTAGTTTATTATTCCTTATATGCTTTTGAAATGTGTCCGTTTATAGACGAAATCGTACTGGTTACTGGAAGAGACGAAATAGAATACTGCCGTCAGGAAATAGTAGAAAAGTATGGTTTGAAAAAAGTAACGTCCATTGTGGAAGGCGGGAAAGAACGCTATCATTCTGTTTTTGAGGGGTTAAAAGCAATTGTAGGTTGTGACTATGTATATATACATGATGGTGCAAGACCTTTTATTGATCAGGATCTGTTGCAGCGCGCCTGTGATTCTGTTCATTTACATAAAGCATGTGTAGTTGGTATGCCGGTAAAAGATACCATTAAGGTCATCAGCCAGGATGGATTTGCGGAGCATACACCTAACCGTTCAATGTTGTGGATGGTACAGACACCCCAGGTATTTCAATACCAACTGGTCTTTGAAGCGTATAAAAATATAATGGAGGATCCCACGCTTCAGGTGACAGATGATGCTATGGTTGTGGAGAAAATGAGCAATACTAAGGTAAAAATGGTAGAGGGCTCCTATAAAAATATTAAAATAACCACTCCGGAAGATTTAGAAATTGCTGAAATTTTCTCAAATACACTATAGTACTATAAAAACCCTGTATATTTTCTGATAATTGGGTAATAATTCTTTCGAATGTATTTTGCACAGGTCTACCAGAGCATGTCTGAAAAGTAATTTCTGCCACTGTCTGCCCTGCTTTGCAGAATATTCGTACCAAATTCAGGTTACATAGACCGCTATGTTCCTTTCATTTGGAACGAAACTTCCACAAAGTCTGACATACAGCTGGCAGAAAGTAATTTTTAAACATGCTTTCAAGATTTAAGTAAAGTAAAATATTTCTATAATCAAGGAGAATCCCGCCCTAAAAATGATGGGGAGGAAGGTCAAAATGTGCCTAAAATACTAAGTTTTTGAAACAAATGAAAAAATTTCAAAAAATTTTGAAATAGTTATTGACAGAATTTAGCTTTAATGGTAGAATACTTCTTGCACTGAGGTGTGCAAACAACTGGAGAGGTATCGAAGTGGTCATAACGAGGCGGTCTTGAAAACCGTTTGTCCGCAAGGGCGCGTGGGTTCGAATCCCACCCTCTCCGCTGAAAACATTTCAAATGTTTTCAACAAAATTTAAGCAATAGTCGATTCAGCCAGGAGAAGTACCCAAGCGGCTGAAGGGGCTCCCCTGGAAAGGGAGTAGGTCGTTAATAGCGGCGCGAGGGTTCAAATCCCTCCTTCTCCGTTGTCAGCGAAAAGCTTACAAAAAACTTTAAAAAAGTTGTTGACAAGCTTTAGCAAACATGGTAATATTTAAAAGCTGACTTACAGAAACAAAATGAGACAAAGTTAGACAGAACCTTGATAATTGAACAGTGAAACAACCTTGAAAGATTCTATTAAAAGAGA
>OATB01000394.1_pt1 | contig 34708 bp, 30 predicted proteins | sample 1494941 | NCBI WGS metagenome assembly OATB01 (sample SAMEA2579931, study PRJEB22360) | human gut metagenome | reverse complement strand
TGGAAACTCAGTAAGGGAAGTAACAATAATTGTATTTTCGAATATAATGTTTTATACCTAATTTGGTATAAAAACTTGAGTTTTAATAGATCATAGGAGGTCTTGATATGAGTGAAATAAAAGAATTGATTTGTGATTGTGATTGTGACCGTCATTGTGATTGCCATTGTGATAAACCTTGTGACTGCGAATGTAAATTATTCTGCAAATGTGAAAAACGCAAAAGCCTGAGACCAAACAGAACAACATTAAAATGTGGCACACCAGGTGCAGTTACACTTCCGCTTGCAACCCTTGCAGGTACAGCTTATACAGTAGCAACAGTTAACGTAGATACAAGAGGATTCGAGAATCCTTGCATTAAATTTGAATTTGCCAGCAATATCAATACAACTGCAGCAGTTGTAACACTGAACTTCCAGGTATTCAAACAGTGCAAAGGCCAGCTTACTCCAATTCCTGTAGGACCTACCTGGGTGTTCTCACGCCTTGTAGCAATTACAGACAGCAACACATTCACATTCTTTGTTTGTGACTGTGATATTTGTGATGAAGAATGCTGCACGTACAGTGTAGTAGCTACTGTTGCCGGCGTTGCAACTGTTGGCGTAACTGCAATTAATAATGCAACATTATCAGCAATCGTTGTTGACAATGCTTCTTCTTGCGGATGTTAATGAACAGTTAAAGGAAGAACAGGAGGGTTCAGGCCTACAGTTGTAAGCCGCCATAACCATCCTAAGGTGAGATAGCATAATATTTAGCATAGATGGGGTATTGCATTAATATCCTGTCTATGCATATTCTGATAAGGAGCTGCTGTGTATGTATAATGGATTGTTTTACTCTCAGAGACGGAACTGTCAGGCTAACAGAGGGATGAGAACAAATGCCAATGCAGGGACACGGCAACAAGCGGGCTGTAATAACGGATTATTTGTTCCGAATAACTTTCAGGAAAACAGGTGTTCCAATCAATCCTCATGTCAATCGTCAAGTCAATCCACCAATTGTTCCACAAATCATTCCCAAGATCATTCTTCAGATCATAAACAGGAGTGCTGCAAGAAAGTAGTAAAAGAAATACGAATAAAAAAATGCCAGGATGAGCAGCCGTGCATTTCAAATGATGTATTTCTGAAAACTTCCGCTTTTGGAGGAATCATCATCCCGGATGGAACGGAAAAAGGTACTGCATATAATGCAGTCTCGATTAATCTGGATACGGAAGCATGCGGGCATTTTCATACGGAACTGAGCTTTTCCTGCAATGTCTTAAGCATTGATGCAAGTGCGAGGCTCAGGTTTCAGATATTAAAACAAGAAAAAAACCAAGCGATGCCGCTGCCGTTAAGTTCCGGTTATTCTTATTTCAGAAATCAAAAGGTAACAGAAAGCGATGTGGTTACATTTTCTGTATTAGATTGTGATTCTCATGGTACGCAGTGGTGTAATTACAGTGTGTTTATAGAGATTGTGGGTCAGCAGACAGCAGGGGCAGTTATGATCACGAACCCCGTTCTGATTGCAGCTGTAGTAGAAAAAAATCAAGAAAATCATAAAAAAGGGGATATACATGACCAGAAAGGCGAATAATATAGTTGAAAATTCTACGATCGATATTGATGGAGGTACCATGAAATGGGATAACCATATGGTTCGGTTATCATATACGGAACATTTGTGGAAGGGAAAATTAACAGAAGAAAAATTTCCGATTCACTATGCTTTACTGGGTGTATTTATTTCTATGGCAAGTTACCACCCGGTCTGCATGGTACTGATGCTTGCCGCAATCCTCATAGGCGGGGCGGTGTGGACGGTCTGGAGCCTTAACATTAAGAACCGCAAGGGAGTTCATTTGGGGCTGACAAGCGGTGAAATATATAGCTTTTATGCTGAAAACAGTGTATTTAACAGTAAAATATACGAGTTGTTTTCCCGTCTGATTACAGAAAATGATGATACAACGATTTATCATATTAACTTATCGGGCGAGGGTTCTATTATGGAAGAACTGAAAAAGAAGGAAGAGGTGGAAGCAGAAGAAATAGCAGAGCCTGCTCCGAAAAAAAGAATTTCTAAGGAAAATAAAGGTCCATTGGTATCTGAACTCAATCAGCTTCTTGATAACTGTGAGCATAAGGGTGAGCTGAATCAGGAGAATTTAAAATTAATTGAAAGTACGATTGGGGTTGCAGAAACCAATGACAGAGAGAAGATGAAGGTATTCTTTGAACAGTTCATCATTTCAGGCCTGATTAATGACTGCAATGAACTGGGGCTGAATACGTTAATTAATGAAATTAAAAGCAGTGTATATTAATATGGGGTATTTCTATGGTACCGGTTAAAGGTGTGGCATGTTTACGCAATGTCACACCTTATGTTATGTGTCCGCCCACATCTTGCAGCGGGAGAGTTACTTTGGGGAAATATGGGTAATTAACCCTGTAGAAATTAAGGAATCATATATTTTATAAAAAAAATATAAAAACATAAAAAGTAAGAAAATAAGAGATATAAAGAGTATAGTAAAAAAAAAATGAGATTGAAACTATATAAAGCGAAATCGGGAAGTTGCACAAATGGAGTAATTTAACTAATATATCACTAACGGTTAGCACTCAACCAAAGCGAGTGCTAGTAAAAGAAAATTTAAATTATTTAAGGAGGAATATAGAATGAAATTAGTACCATTAGGCGACAGAGTCGTATTGAAACAGTTTGAAGCTGAAGAAACAACAAAATCAGGAATTATCCTGGCCAGCAAAACTCAGGAAAAACCACAGGAAGCAGAAGTAGTTGCTGTAGGACCTGGCGGAAATATCGATGGTAAAGAAGTTACCATGCAGGTTAAAGTTGGAGATAAAGTAATCTACTCCAAATACGCAGGCAATGAAGTGAAATTAGAAGACGAAGAATTTATCATTGTAAAACAGAATGACATTTTAGCAATCGTAGAATAATACGTGGGAAATTTCAAGGAGGAATATAGACATGGCAAAGGAAATTAAATACGGCATTGATGCAAGAACAGCATTAGAGGCTGGTGTAGACAAATTAGCAAATACAGTAAGAGTAACATTGGGACCAAAAGGAAGAAACGTTGTACTTGACAAACAGTTCGGTACACCCCTTATCACAAACGATGGTGTTACAATTGCTAAAGAGATCGAATTAGAAGATGCATTTGAAAACATGGGCGCACAGCTGGTAAAAGAAGTAGCTACAAAGACAAATGATGTAGCTGGTGATGGTACTACCACAGCAACTGTACTGGCACAGGCAATGATTCATGAGGGAATGAAGAACCTGGCAGCAGGAGCTAATCCAATTGAACTTAGAAAAGGTATGAAAAAAGCAACTTTGACTGCAGTAGATGCAATCGCAGCTATGAGCCGCAAAGTAAACGGAAAAGGACAGATCGCTAAAGTTGCAGCTATCTCCGCTGGGGATGACGAAGTTGGAAACATGGTAGCAGATGCTATGGAAAAAGTTTCAAACGACGGAGTTATCACAATCGAAGAATCAAAAACAATGATGACTGAATTAGACCTTGTAGAAGGTATGCAGTTTGACAGAGGATATATTTCCGCATACATGGCAACTGATATGGAAAAAATGGAAGCTAATCTGGAGGATCCATATATCTTAATCACAGATAAAAAGATCTCTAACATTCAGGAAATCCTTCCATTATTAGAGCAGATCGTACAGTCCGGCAAGAAGCTTTTAATTATTGCAGAAGACATCGAAGGGGAAGCACTTACCACTCTGATCGTTAACAAATTAAGAGGAACCTTCCAGGTAGTAGGCGTAAAAGCTCCTGGTTACGGCGACAGAAGAAAAGCTATGTTAGAGGATATTGCTATCTTAACAGGCGGACAGGTGATTTCTGATGAGCTTGGCTTAGACTTAAAAGAAACTACAATGGAACAGCTTGGACGTGCAAAATCCGTTAAAGTTCAGAAAGAGAATACAATCATCGTTGACGGATGCGGCGATAAAGATGCAATCGACAACAGAGTATCCCAGATCAAATCTATGATCGAAGAGACAACTTCTGATTTTGACAGAGAAAAATTACAGGAAAGACTTGCGAAGCTGGCAGGCGGTGTTGCTGTTATTCGTGTAGGAGCAGCTACAGAGACAGAAATGAAAGAAGCTAAACTTCGTATGGAAGACGCATTAAATGCAACCAGAGCAGCAGTGGAAGAAGGAATTATCGCAGGTGGCGGATCTGCTTATATTCATGCAGCAAAAGAAGTAGAAACCTTAGTAGCAACTCTGGACGGCGATGTAAAAACCGGAGCAAAAGTGATCTTAAAAGCACTGGAATCACCTCTGTTCCACATTGTTGCAAATGCAGGATTAGAAGGATCTGTAGTAATCAACAAGATTAAAGAATCTGAAGTTGGTATCGGATTTGATGCAGCTAAAGAATCTTATGTAGATATGGTAGAAGCAGGAATCCTGGATCCGGTTAAGGTTACAAGAAGCGCTCTGCAGAACGCAACAAGCGTAGCGAGCACATTCCTTACAACAGAGTCCTGTGTTGCAAATATTAAAGAAGATGCTCCGGCTATGCCGGCAGGAAACCCTGGAATGGGCATGATGTAATATTTGGTAACTTTAGTTTAATATTTTTTAGAGAAATTTTACAAAAAGTGAGGACGAACGAGATAGACGTTCGTCCTTATTTATGTTAAACTAGTTGGTAAACAAACGAAAAAAGGAGCAAAATCAGAAGATGTCATTTAAGGAGAAGGCAACAGAAGAAAGAGCGAAGTTAAAAGACTTGACATTTAAGGGGAAATTACAGTATTTCTGGGATTATTACAAGTTCGTACTGGTTATTCTGGCAATCATTGTTATTATCGTCTGGCTCGCCGTGGATATTTACAAAGGGAAACAGATTAAGACCGGATTGTATGTTATGGCACTGAATACCAACATGATGGATACCGAAGGCTCCCCTCTTACGGATGGTTTTATAAAGGCCGCAGGCTTTGAGGAAACCGGTGAGCAGGTTACTTTTGACTCATCTGCAATGATTAATCTGGATCAGCAGGACCAGATGACTGTCAGCAGTATTACGAAAGTCATGGCTGTCATGTCCACGGGAGATCTGGATCTTATGATTGTACCGGAAGATTTATTTGAATATTATGCTAGTGCGGGAGCGTTCCAGGACTGGAAAGGAATCCTGTCCGATGCTGATTATGAGAAGTATAAGGATTACTTAATGACAGGCACAGATAAGGATACCGGTACGGAATATACGTGTGGACTCCGTATTGAGGACAGTAAGCTCATTAAAGATTCTGAAATGGCAAGTTACAGTCCAATTATTCTCTGTCCGTTAGCGAATTCAGAACGAACAGCAACATCTGCAAAATATGTGGATTATCTTTTTGGATCAAATTAAGGAAAAAGGGAAGAAATACTTTATTATTTTGGTGAATGGCATTATAATAAAAGAATACAAGTATTGCTAATTTAGGAGGAAGAACATGAGTGATTTGTACACAGAGTTAATTGTTAAGAGGAAGACACCGGCATCGGATCAGGTAAAGAAGGTGCTTTTGATTGTTGCTACCGTTTTGATAGCATTTGTAGGGCTGTTTGTTACTCCCTTCGGATTAATTGCGTTGATTGCCATCGGTGTTGCAGATTATTTCCTGATTCCAAGATTTGACCTGGAATTTGAGTACCTGTATGTAAATGGGGAATTGGATGTGGACAAGATTATGTCTAAGACAAAAAGAAAAAGAGCCCGCAGTCTGGATCTGGAAAAAATGATACTTATGGCACCCGTAAATTCACATGAGCTGGATTATTACAACCAGAACAATAGCATTAAAGTAGTTGATTTTTCTTCAGGAGAACCGGATCATAAGATTTTCGCATTGATTATACAGGCGGATAAAGGCATGGAGAAAATTCTTTTTGAGCCAAATGAAGTGATGTTAAATGATATCAGAAGAATTGCACCCAGCAAAGTAAAGCTGATGTAGAGCCGGAATGTGCCCTGAGAGGGGAGTTGAAAGTAGCGCCGCACTGTAAAAGTGGAAGCGCTATTTTTTCGTACATCCATACCGCAGGCGATACCACGACATTCTTATGTGAATGCGCCCTGTTACAAATCTGAGATAACGCGGATAGCAGGGATTCAGCTATGTGTTAAGGAAAAATTAAGGGAATGTTGTAAGAATTTTCACAATATAAAGTTATACTGAATAAGTTAAAATAAGTTCGAAAAACTGACAGGCCATTAGCCTGCAAGCGGTAAAGAGAGAATACGAATGAGAAACAGCCAGAGAAATAAATATTACAGAAACAGCCAAAGAAATAGAAGAAGAGTTTCCCCGCGCAGATCCCGGGGAAGCAGAGAAACGCAAACACAGTATAATCAGCGTGAGAACATGGTGAGAAGAACGATTGTAACAGGAACCGGGATATTGATCATCGTTCTTGCTGTGATCGGGTATAAGCTGATATTTCATAAGACACAGCCTGTCAGTAAGGCAGAGACAACTGCAGAGACACAGCCGGGTGCGGAGACAGAGGATTCCAATCCCATACCCAAGCCGGATATTGATGTCCAGCTGCTGGATATCAATCCATATTCCAGGCCTGGGATACCTACGGATAAGATCACTGCAATTGTCGTGCATTATCTTGCCAACCCTATGACCACGGCTCAGCAAAACAGAGATTATTTCGATAGCCTGAAGGACTTGCAGAATGATTATCTGAGCAGTAATTTTATCGTGGGACTGGATGGAGAAATTATTCAGTGCGTACCCACTTCTGAGATGGCATATGCTTCAAATGACAGAAATCAGGATACGGTTTCCATTGAATGCTGCCACCCGGATGAAAGCGGAAAATATAATGATGCGACTTACGAATCACTTGTTAAACTGGTGGCATTTCTTTGCGGTAAGTTTGATCTGGGGACGGATCAGATTATCCGGCATTACGATGTTACGGGGAAAATATGTCCCAAATATTTTGTGGAAAATGAAGATAAGTGGGAAGCGTTTAAGAAAGATGTAGCAAATTATATGGAGGAGTATACGAAATGAATACCTATAAGCATAATTTAACAATATCACAGCGCCAGCGCCTGGTGGATATAACAGGAAGCATAAAAGAAGATGTGAAAAAAAGCGGGATTACGGATGGAATTGTAGTTATATATTGTCCACACACCACGGCAGGCATAACGATAAATGAAAATTGTGACCCGGATGTGTGCACAGATTTTATTTACGGCTATGAAAAGGTATTTCCAACCCAGGACAAAGAATACCGCCATTTTGAAGGAAATTCCCATGCCCATATGAAATCTGCAGCTGTTGGGGCGTCTTCTACGTTGATATTGGAGAATGGAAAACTGATTCTGGGCACCTGGCAGGCTGTTTATTTTTGCGAGTTTGACGGTCCCCGCAACAGATCTTATTATGTAAAAGTAATGGAGGGATAATTCTTGGATGCAGAATCTGTATTAAAATTCCTGAAGCTGTCAGAGCAGCTCAAGTGCAATACCAGGCATTGTGAGACTTCCTCCGGAAGAAAAGAAAGTGTGGCGGAGCATTGCTTCCGGCTGGTTTTGTTTGCCTGGCTTCTAAAAGATGAATTTTCTGGCCTGGATATGGAAAAGGTAATGCACATGTGTCTGGTTCATGATATGGGAGAAGCCGTAACAGGTGATATTCCCTGTTTTGATAAGACAGATGAAGCAAGAGCGGTTGAAGGGGAGGAAATCAGAAAGATTGCAGAAATGCTGGATGGGCGCAGGAAACAGGAATTTCTGGACCTCCACCGGGAGATGGAAGAAAACGTAACCAAAGAGTCCAGATTATTTCATGTGTTAGATAAAATGGAGGCCGTAATCCAACACAATGAAGCAGATCTGTCAACCTGGCTTCCTCTGGAGTATGACCTGCAGATGAACTATGGGGCAGAAGAAGCCAGAGAATTTGGGGTTACCGGTGAGTTAAGGGATCTGGTCCTGGAAGTAAGCCGCAGAAAAATTATGGAAAAAGAAAAATAGAGAGCGGGCGCAGAAGCCTGTAAGGAGCTTTATGATAAAAGAGTTGTATAAGAATATTTGTAATGATACCGAGTTAAGGAAGAATCTGATTTCTCTCCGGCAGGAAATGAAAGAACCTTTTGCCAAACGTGCACTGGCGTATGAACTGGCAGGGGAATTTAATGTATTTGTGGCACTATTGAAGAATGATGATGCTAAAGTAAGGAAAAATGCTGCCCTTATTATGGGGGATCTGGAATGCCAGGATTTACTTCCTGTATTGGTTAAGGCGTACAAAAAGGAAGAAAAACTATTTATAAAGTCCGATTTTTTGAAAGCCATATCGCAGTATGAGTATCAGGATTATCTGCCGGTGCTAAAAGAAAGACTGTTAATTCTTACAAATGACCCTGTAGAGGAGTCAAATGTAAAGCATGTAAGGGAAGAATCTGCTCTTCTCCAGAATATGATTCTGAAATACGAAAAGCCGCAAAAGCATAAATTTACAGGATTTGATAAACCACTGGAAGTGATTCTGCTTACAAACCGCAGCCACAGGGAAATAACGCAGAACCAGATTACAGACGGAGAAATAAAAATGCTGGCAGGGGGACTGCGGGTAACGACCGGATCTCTGGCAGAAATTTTGCCGATTCGGACGTATCAGGAATTGCTGTTCCCGGTTAAAGGCGCTCTGGTTCTTAAGGGCACGCCTGAGGAAATGGCTCATCAGCTTAAACGCTCAGACTTCTTATCTTTTCTGGAAGAGATGCATAGCGGAGAAGGTCCGTTTTATTATCGTATTGAATTAAAGAGCCGTATGATGCTGGATAAAAAAGGTCCATTTATACGTAAGTTTTCTGCATCCCTGGAAAAGCAGCTGGACAGAAAACTGATAAATTCATCCTCCGAATATGAAATTGAATTGCGTTTGATTGAAAATAAAGCGGGAGATTTCATACCGCTGTTAAAGCTTTATACGTTAGAGGATAAGCGGTTTTCATACCGGAAACAGGCATTGCCCACATCGATTTCTCCTTGTAATGCAGCTCTTATCATGGAACTTGCAAAAGAATATTTGAAGGATGGAGCCCAGGTATTAGATCCGTTTTGCGGCGTGGGAACAATGCTGATTGAACGCAGTAAAATAGCGAAAGCGGATCCGATTTACGGACTGGATATCCTGGAAGAAGCGGTAATAAAAGCAGAAGAAAATACTAAAAATGCAGGTATGATTGCCCATTATATCAATCGTGATTATTTTGATTTCCGCCATGAGTATCTGTTTGATGAGATCGTAACGAATATGCCGGGCGTATCGAAAACCAAGGACCGGGTATTTGTACAGAAACTTTATGAGAAATTCTGGACAAAATCCAAGGAGATGCTGAAAGAAGACGGATGCATTGTCATGTACTCCGACGAGAGAGATGTTCTTCTGGGGACGCTGCGAAAGCAGGATTACTTTAAATTGGTAAAAGAGACTATAATAAACGATCGGGAAGGCAGCAGTGTGTTTATTGTGAAATGCATCTAGTACTCCATCCAGACAGTAATGACAGTGACAGTGCTGAATATTTTGTCAGTCTGCAAGGCGAAGGATGGAAGCGGAGTGGTTCCTCCGCTGACTGACGACAACGCGGCAGATGGCAAAATAGGCAGTGCTGTCACTATTGTTACTGTCCGAATGGAGCACTAGTACTGCGTTGCACAAATAACTATGAATATAGCATCCGCTATCCGCACCAGCTGCTAATTAGCTTTAATTATAATTTACGAATGAGAAACCGGAGCAGCTTCCATGCAGCTCTGGTTTTTAATGCTTCATAGCTTTTTTATTCCGGGAGAAAAGACAGACAGGATCAGCACCCCTTGACAGCATTTTTCCAGGCTCGTATACTTAACCATAAGAATGGAAGCAAAGAATGGAGGAATTAATATGGCAGAAAGAAACGCGGTTATCACCAGAGAACAACAGAAGACAGAAGATACATGGGCAATGGAAGATCTATATAAAACAGATGAAGCCTGGGGAGAAGACAGCAGACAACTGGAGAAAATGATTGAGGAATTTGCTGCCTTCCGGGGACATTTAAAGGACAGTGGGAACCGCCTTTTGGAGATGCTGGACGCCTACAGCGATATGAATCGGCTGGGAGAAAAAATATATGTCTATGCAAACCAGAAATTACATGAGAATACAGGGAATGGCAAGTATCAGCAGATGGCAGGAGAGTCCCAGGTGATTATGACCATGCTTAACAGCGCCACGGCTTTTGTGGTACCTGAAATTCTGGACATGCCGGAAGATTTACTGGAGAAATTTAAGAAAGAGACAATGGGGCTTGACAGATACCAGAAATTTTTAGCGGATATTATCAGGCAGAAGGACCATGTATTATCTGAAAAAGAAGAAGAAATGCTGGCGGGTGTCTCTGAAGTTGCCCAGGGACCGGGAAATATCTTCAGTATGTTTAATAACGCAGATATTAAGTTTGGGGATATAACAGATGAAAACGGCAATACCGTCAGACTCACCCAGGGGCGCTACATTTCCTTTTTGGAAAGCAAGGACAGGAAAGTCCGCAAAGAAGCTTTTGAGGCCATGTATGCCTCCTATAAGAGCTTTCAGAATACACTGGCTGCTACTTACGATGCCAATGCCAGACAGGCAGCTTTTTTTGCCAGAACAAGAAGCTATGATTCTGCACTTGAGGCAGCACTGGATGACAGCAATATTCCGGTACATGTTTACGATAACCTGATTGAAGCAGTCCATAAGAACATGAATCTGATGTACCGTTACGTAGAACTGCGTAAAAAATTACTGGATCTGGATGATCTTCACATGTATGACCTTCATGTCTCCATGGTGTCCGGGGTAGATATGAAGATTGATTATGAGCAGGCGAAGAAAATAGTCCTGGAAGGGCTGGCACCTTTGGGAGAAGAATATCTTAATCTGCTTCAGAAGGGATTCGACAGCCGCTGGATAGATGTCTATGAAAATGAAGGAAAGAGAACAGGCGCTTATTCCTGGGGAGCATACGGAACACATCCCTATGTACTGCTGAACCACCAGAATAATCTCAACAGTGTATTTACTCTGGCGCATGAAATGGGGCATGCACTGCATTCCTATTACTCCGATGAAAAACAGCCATACATCTATGCGGGATATAAGATATTTGTAGCCGAAGTAGCATCCACATGCAATGAAGCGCTTTTGATTCATTATTTAATCGAAAAGACAGAGGATAAGCAGGAAAAGGCATACCTGATCAACTACTTCCTGGATCAGTTTAAGAGTACGCTCTACCGACAGACTATGTTTGCAGAATTTGAAAAAGCTACCCATAAAGTAGTTGGCGGGGGCGGAACGCTGAATGCTGAGACATTGTGCAAGATATACTATAATTTGAATAAAACTTATTTTGGAGAAGGTATGGTAATAGACGATGACATCGCCTATGAATGGTCCAGGATTCCTCATTTTTATACACCTTTTTATGTATATCAGTATGCAACAGGCTTTTCAGCGGCAATTGCTATCAGCAGTAAAATATTAAACGGTGAAAAAGATGCGGTAGAGAACTATAAAAAGTTCTTAAGCGGCGGAAGTTCCATGGATCCCATAGATTTGCTGAAGCTGTGTGGTGTAGACATGACCCGGCCCGAACCAGTAAACGAAGCCTTAAAGGTTTTTGGAAGTTATTTGGATAAATTAGAACAATTGTACAGGTAATGCTTTAAAAAATAAACAATTTTCCATCAAATTTTCAGTAGATATTCTGATAAAAACATGTTACAATATTGTTACAAAATGTTTAAATGGGTGAGAAGAATGAATCTGTACGAAGCGATTTATGTCAGGAAATCGATACGGAATTTTAAAAAGGAAGCGCTGGATGATAAAATCTTAAGCGGGATCCTTGAATTTGTAGAGGAAATAGAACCAATATTTCCCGGAATTGGTGTGAAAGTTGAAATTATTGATAATGTTACGAAAAGAGGCCGTGTTGGTGGACTGGTTAATGTAAGTGCGCCTTATTATATTGCTCTGTATGCTGAGAAAAAAGAAAAAAGAGATCTGCATGCAGGCTATATTATGGAACATATATCATTGTATTTATATACAAAAGGAATTGGAAGCTGTTTTCTTGGTATGGCTAAGAGAAAAGACAAGAAGATGGAAGATGCTGGGTACGATTTTGTCACAGCAATGGCGTTTGGACTGCCCAAAGGTTCTCTGTTCCGTCATGATTACGAAGCGAAGCGTCTGAGTATGGACGAGCTTTGTGCATATAAGGAGAGGCCGAAAACCTGGGTAAAAGAGATTCTGGATACTGCAAGGCTGGCACCATCCAGCTATAACAGCCAACCATGGCGATTCGTCGTATATGAAAACAGAATTCATGTATTCTGTAAGAAAGCCGTAATGGCAAATGGTACTTTTGGAAAGTTTGCAGAATTAAATCTCGGCATCATGTTCGCTAATGTCATGATAGCAGCAGAAGAGATCTGGGTGGATCTGGATTTGATCCGCCTGAATAATATCACTCATAAAACACTCCCGAACAATCAGTATGTTTTAAGTGTTCTGCTGAAGCAGTAGAGGCATGAGCAAAACTGTTTCATTTATTAATTAGAAATAGTGAGACACGGTACAGCACAATGTAGGGATTAAAAAAGGATGTATAACAAATAATAAAATGTAGGACGGTAACAATTGCTGAAAATTACCATAGTTACTAAGTCAGCTTTTGCATACCGTTCTGCATTCTTTTTGCAAAATAGAATATACAATTTGAAAAATATAAAAAATATAAAAATAACTGTTGACAAATACAGGAAGATATAGTATTATAATTCTTGTCTCAAGGAGATAAACAAGAAAAAGAAAAAGTAATTTATGCGCGAGTGGCTCAGTTGGTGGAGCGCGACCTTGCCAAGGTCGAGGCCGCGGGTTCGAGTCCCGTCTCGCGCTCTTTCTATGCCCCGAAATCCGCAGTGTTTATGCGGGTTTGCGGGGTTTTTCTGTATAGAGTTAATGCGGGGTTGAGAGTGCCAGTCTCAATCCCGCATTTATTTCTAAAGTTTATTCTAAGATTTATTTCTAAAGTTTATTCTAAAATTTATTCTAAAGTTATTCCAATTTGTATTCCACTGTATTACATTGCGGCATTCTTAAGATAGATTTCTAAATTCTTACTTGTCCACAATCAATATTTATTTCCAATGAGATACCCATGCCAAAACTGGGAGTACTCCGCAACGTGGGGCGTTGCGGAGTGTGTTAATTAAATATATTAGTGTTAACTAATACATTAGAAAATATATCATAAAAATTGTTTGAGGTAAATTGAGATTGAATTAAGATTTAATGAAATAGTCATGAATAGAAAAAATATTTAGAAAATTAACAAATGAATGTTACATAATATAGTAAATTATAAATATTTTATAATTTTTAGATAAAGAAAGGGCCTTTATACGCATATTTATTATATCTAAATGCTGTGTGTTGTAGAGTAAAATACTGGAATATTCTATGAATATGAAAAAACCTTGAGAGGGTAAGTGAATGAAGATGAAAAAAAGATCCAGAAAACGGTTTTACAGAATAAAATAAAGAAAATTATTTGATGAAAGTAGTTCTGGAGGTATTAATTTAGATACTAACTACAACAAGTATATATGAATTAACGGGTTTGAGTGTATCAGTCTCAAACCCGTTATATTTTATCATCCAAAAGCTGTACTTGAATCACATCTTCAATGCCGGCAGGAGAAGTCTCAAGAACCAGGCCAGTGTATGTAACTGAGATTGTATTACCGGCTTTTAGATCTGATAGGGATATTTCTGTATGCCGCCATTGTAATTTTGTTGTATCTTCTATGGTAAAATAGAATTCCCCCCTGCTGTTTATATCATTGACATCCAAACCACTTACCCAAATATTTTGATCTCTGATAACGTCGATAACTGCGTAAAATGTGGTTCCGATTACTGGTTGATTTGTACTTTTTCCTATGAAAAATCCACCGATACCAGCTAAAGACAGCAGTAACACAAAGCTTATGATGTAAAAAATCTTTTTCATTTTGAACTCCTTTCCTAATTCCAGTTTAATTATATATGTAAATGAAAGTTAAATCAACTAATACAGAAAGTTTGCTACAGTGCAGGAAAGCAGTTAGAACCTTTGTAAGCAGCAAGTCTAGGTACCAAAAATAATCAAAATAATAGTACTTGACTTTAAGAATAACCGGGTATATACTTTTGTTAGAAACTTATATAAGTATATTATAAAAGTAAATTCATACACCATTCGTTACATATAATATACCGGTCAGGAGGAAATATGAAAGATATATTAGGGAAACCTCATGCATTGAAGCAAGTAAATCTATCCGTTGTGCGTAAGGCGATTAAGGAAAAGGGTTCGGCTACCCGGGCCGAGATCGCGGAAGCAACGAAAATCAGTGTTACTACCGTACGCACTTTGTTAACGGAGATGCTGATGAATAATGAGATAGTGGATGCAGGATATGATGAATCGATTGGCGGAAGAAAGGCAGTACGCTATGAACTGAATAAAAACCGTTTTTTCGGAGTTGGTTTATGCCTTGGAAGTGAAAGTATTCGATACTTAATTGTAAATATCTGTGGGGAAATTCAAGATAGCGGTATCATACCTCCAGGGAATGATGCAGTGGAGGACATCTGTTCATTTTTGGATGAACTTGTAGACAAAATAGAAATAAAGTCTATTGGTATCGGGGTACCCGGTATTGTAAACGGGTTGGAATATCAGAGAAAAAATCTGGAAGGGCAGCTGGAAGACTATACGATTGGGGCGGCAATTCATGAGCGTTATGGCATACCGGTAATCTTGGAAAATGACCTGAATGCCATTACATTGGGCTTTGGCAGATGCTATTTGAAGGAATACCCGGAAGAAATATGTGAAAATATCAACATGGCATATATTCATTTTGACAACGACTGTCTAAGTGCAGGTTTCCTTTCGGGAGGAAGGGTTTTGCGGGGATGGAATAACTTTGTGGGGGAACTGGGACTGTTTCCTGTGGATGAAACCAGGACGCTTGACGATCTGCTGTCATCACATCTGGAAGATGATCGGTATTCCAGTATAATCGCTAAATTAATTGCAGGAATCTGCTGTATCCTGAATCCGCAATACATTGCCCTGGGGGGAAATGATTTCCGCAAAGAATGCCTGCCGTTGATTAACGATTATTTTGACAGTACGCTGCCGGTAAAAATGTCTGCTGAGATACTTTATGCGGAAGATATATGGCATGACTATCTGGAGGGGATTGCCTATTTAACCGCTGAACAGATTTTTGCGGATGTGATGCTCGTAAGGGGGTAATAATATATGATGGATACTGCCACGGAGCTGCCGGCACGGTCTAAGGTACAGAGATCTTTTCATACCCAGGTGGTTTTTGGAACATCTTTTACATTTTTAACCAGCGGCGTTTTTTTAAGCGGACTGGCTATGTATATGGGAGCAAGCGATTTACTGGTGAGTTATATCAGCATGATTGCTAATATCTGTGGAATTTCAATTCTCTTATTTTCATCTTTTATGGAACGGTTTCGCAGTTTCAAAAAGATAACCATAGGATTAACAGCATTATCAAAATTTGCAACGCTGCTGATAGTTCTGATTCCGGTATTTGTACCAGAGAACCTGCAGATTCTAATTTTTATACCTGTGATGGTCGCTGCATTTACTTTACAGGCACAGACAACTGTGGTACTGAATAACTGGATGGTCACGTTTGTGGAGGAAAAAAAGAGCGGCAGGTATATCGCAGGACGCCAGACTTTTGTCTTGGCGGTTACGGTGATTTTATCCCTGGCAGGCGGAAGGCTTCTTGACGCAGTATCGGGAGCATATATAGGATTCGCACTTTTGTTTACAGCAGCAATGTTTATGGCTGTCATAGAGATAATGGTTTTGCTACGCATTCCCGATGCAGATCAGAAAAAAACAATGATAAAGAAAAGCAGATTTTCAGATATGGTCCGGATACCGATGAAAAGCCACCGGTTCCTGGCTTTTGTAGTGTATATCTTTCTCTTTTATTTGATGCTTTCCATTGCTGACAGTTTTACTGTAGTATATATGATGCGTTACCTGCAGCTTTCTTATTTAACCACTACTGGTATGCAGATGCTGATTTCATTGCCGCAGATCTTCCTGTTGGGCTTCTGGGGGAAAGTAAGTGACAGAAGAGGGCATCAGTTTGCACTCACTGCTTCTATATGGTTTTTTACGGGAGAAACTTTTTTTATGGCATTATCCAATTCACATAATTTTTATGTTTTGATTCCTGTTGCTTTTTTGTTTGCTTCGGCGGCAAATGCAGGATTTATGGTTTCGGTATTTAACCGCCGTTATGAGTTGATGCCCAGAGAAGGGCGGATTTTGTACGATAATTTTTATAGTGCTGCAGTTGGTCTTGCGTTTATTCTGGGGCCTGTCATCGGGGGAGGAGTGAAACGTCTTCTGGAATCCAGCCCTTGGGTGTCGGAAGTGATCCAGTTTGGAAATATCCGTATTTTATATGCAGTATCAACGGCTGCAATTATATTACTCCAGGTTCTGATGCTGAGTGCAAAGAATAAGGACAGTAAAATTACATTAGAAGGAGGTTGCTGATATGGCAAAAATTGATTTGCATATGCATTCCAATTGCAGTGATGACGGATCATTTTCCGTTTCTGAGCTTATGGATATGTGTAAAGGATCCGGTATCGGATTAATGTCCATTACGGATCACAATACTGTGAGAGGCATACCAAAAGCGCTGGCACTTGCCGGGAAAATGGGTATAGAATTTATATCCGGAGTGGAACTGGACTGTGTCTATATGGGACGGAACTTTCACCTGCTTGGTTACGGCTTCGACTGTACCCATCCGGTGTTTGCAGGGATTGAGCAGAGTATTCTTGAGCAGGAACGAAAGGCAGCAAAGAAAAAAATTGAACTTATCCGGGAGGAGACAGGTATTGCGTTCAGCACAGAAGAGGTAATGAGTGTTTCAACAGATGGTATAGTTACTGGTGAATTGATTGCAGAAATCTTATTAAAAAAGGAGAATGCAAGAGACTATAAAAGTTTATTGCCGTATCTGCCTGGCGGAACACGCTCTGACAATCCTTATGTGAACTTTTACTGGGATTATTTTTCTCAGGGGAAACCGGCATATGTGCCTATAAAATACATTTCCATGGAAGAGGCAATTGACCTGATTCATGGAGCAGGGGGGATTGCCGTTTTGGCTCATCCAGGACAGAATCTTCAGGGTGACTATGCCTTTCTGCAACAGATCGTCAAGACGGACCTAGACGGTCTCGAAGCGTATTCATCTTATCACTGCAGGATGGAAATTACGTACTTTACCGAGATAGCCCAGGAAAATGGTTTATTGATCACCTGCGGAAGCGATTATCATGGGAAGACAAAACCCTCCATACGTTTGGGTGGGCATGGAGCAGATGAAGAAAGATCCGCTTTTATAGGTGATAATTTGATGAAGATGATAAACGTATAAGTGGAATAATGAATATAAAAGTAAAAATTCTTGGTTTTAGAGTTACCTTAAAACCAGGGATTTTCTTTTGTGTATAATAGATAAAAAAAGAATGAATTGAATATAAAATTAAAACAATATATATAAATAAGGAGAATAGAAAAGACTTTTGTAGAAAAAAGTTTTTTTATTTGTTATAATATGGAAAATACGCCCTTATAACTTTTGTCGAATTCCTATAATAGCTATATACAAAATAGGTATAGGGAGCAGACGCAAACCCGTGCCCAAAATCAAAGATGTACAATCCTTAATTATTTTAAATTATGACTCTTTATATATTACAAAAAGAAATAGGGAAAGGATGATAGCATGTCAACATCGCAGATTACAAAGGCTGCACTGCGTCAGTCTTTAAAACAGCTAATGAAAAAATATTCCATGAACAAGATTACGGTTAAGATGATTACGGATGGCTGCGGATTAACCCGCAATACTTTTTATAATCATTTTGCGGATGTATATGATGTGTTAGAGAGTATTTTTAAATATGAAGTTATTCTGGAACTGGAACAATGCAGAAATTTAGAAAGGTGGAAGGATGGCCTGCTGCTGATGCTGCATTATGCACTTAGTAACCGGGTGATATGCATGAATACATACCGAAGTATGGGCAGAGAGTATATGGAATGCAGCCTTTACACCACATTTAGAAAGCTAGTGAAGGGTGTAATAGAAGATATCTGTTGTGGAAAATTGGTAGATGAGAGTTTGAAAAGAGATTTGGGAGATTTTTTTGCTTTTGCAATAACCGGGCAATTCATGGCATGGATGAGCGGCGGATTAAAAGAATCCCCACAGGAGTTTGTGAATCGTGTAAGCAGTATTATGGAGGGGGCAATTATATATTTACTGGAAAACCGGGGATAGGATTAACAGCAGGATCGGCATTTTTGCACAGTTAAACGCATTTGCACAATTTTTGTGCAGATGCGTTTTTTGTACATTGAAAATAAAAGTCTGAGCGTTTACCATATTGTTACAGCATAGAAAGCAGCAACTAACAGATACCGGGGAAAGGCTTCTGATATACAGATGTATGATGCGGACGGAAGTGGCGTATGAAGATAAAACCTGCCAATTGTCTAAACTTAAGCTATCACAAACGTCATTTCGCCGTTCATAAATAGAACAATATTTTAAGGAGGAAAACAAAATGAAAAAACGAAATTTAATTACAACTTTAATGATTACAGGCATATTAGCTGTGAATTCTGCAACTGCATTTGCGGCGGAACCGGTATCTGGTATGCCAGTTATGGAACAGCAGGCATCACAGGAGGCTGTGCTGAAATCAGATCAGCAGTCTGTGCTGTATACAAACTTTACGAAAAATGGCGGTGGTGAACAATGGGTAAAGCTGACCCTGGAAGGAGCACTATTTAATACTGGTGACCCAAATGAAATAAAAAGGGCGATTTCCCAGAACTATGATATTCAGACAACTGTTGCGGTATGTAATGATGGAAAATCCATAGAATTAGGTGTATTTGCACCCAATGCAGGCATTAAATATCTGCCTGACTGGGACATCAGGATAGACGCTTCTGTATTGACTTCGGATTCTGATGTGTCCGTTCGGATACCGGTAATCGATGATGTGGATCCTTATGCACCGAATGTTATTACATCGAAAAAAAGTGTATCCCGGAATGAACTGGAACATGGATTTGATTTAGATCTGCAAGGTGTAAGAGGCGTGCAATTTAACACATCCTGCTTAGGAAACAATGTAAGGCTTAGTATTATGAATACGGCGAATATACCGGTTATGGCGATTACTTACTGTGACTATGATAGTACGCATATGTCCTTCCGGGTACAGGCTTTAAATCCAATTCCGCTGTATACAAACGTATTTACATTCAAAATACAGGGTAATGCTGCAAATGCGAAAGAACCTATCACTGTCAGCATACCTATAGTCGGATAATTTCACGGAGTATTTGTGGATGAATTACTTATATTTCACATCTTAAAATGGCAGGTAAATCTTTGGAAACCGTCCGGCAAGGTGCCGGGCGGTTTCTGCTTGGATTATTTATTTTTATGGACCATCTCGCCGTCTTTTCCTATCAGATAGCCATCGATATAAATTACTTTGTTTTCAGGTTCATCGTATGAGGGAACCTCTTTATTTAGTAGTTGAATTGCAGTTTCCAGACCAAGACTGCCCATCTTTTCAGAATCCTGCAGCATGGTTCCGGACATTTCACCTTCCACAATGGCGTTGACTGCCTGTTGACTTCCGTCAAAACCAAATACAAGCACGTCTTCTCTGCCCGCTTCCTTCAAGGCCTTGGAAGCACCAAGTGCCATAGGGTCATTTTCTGCAAACAGTACGGCAATATCAGGATGATACAGTATCATTTTTTTTGTTTTGGTATATGCCAGGTCTTGATCGGAATTGGCATATTCCACAGCTGAAATTTTATATCCGGCTTCTGTTACTTTGGTAATGAAAGCATCTCCACGGCGATTCGCATAAACAGCTGAGGATTCGCATTTTAAAACTGCCATTTCTTTTGCATGTGCCGGGGCATCTTTTAGTAAGTTTAAAGCATATTCTGCAACCGTTTCCCCTCCCACAGTGCAGTCAGATACAATCAGAGCATCCTTGTCTGAACCGCCGTCACCGATATCCACGATGACGATAGGGATGTTTTTTTCGTGTGAAAGATTAACGATTTCTTCCATATACCCCGGGTAACAGGGAGAGACTACGAGAGCATCAATGTCTTGTGCTATCAGGCTTTTGCAGCCACGCAGCATTTCTTCCGGGTCATTGTTCTGATTGTGGGTAAGCAGTGTAATGCCAAGGCTGCCGGCATCTTCTTTCAGGCTTTTGTCCATACGCTTGAAAAAATCATTTTCCAGGGTATAGACAGACCATCCTACATTAATACCGGTGGGATTTGCAGGCGTGATTTTCTGTATTACGGATTTTGTAACGGCGGATGTTCCCTGATCAGAACATCCGGGAATAAATAAAAATAAGGCGCTTGCAGATAAGAATGTAATAATTTTTTTGTAATTTTTTTTATGTCTCATATTTAAACACTCCTTTATAAGTGGTTATAATTGCGCACATCAGCTTTTATGATATAATAATAATTGTAATTTGTACAGTATGACAGATAAAAAAGATATATTTTATAATTTCTTCCTATTATTAAAGAAATAATAATAATCCCATTTATTGACTTTGCAATTTCTCCAGAGTATAATTATGACATATACTATACCAGAGATGATGGATAAAGGGATGGATAGATGACAAACAACTATACGGGACTGAACGATGATGAAGTACAAAAACGTATTAACCTGGGTGAGGTCAATACGGTAGATACTAATATTTCCAAATCCAAAAAGGATATTGTGAAAACACATACGCTGACGTATTTTAACTTTTTAAATTTGTTGTTAGGCGTATTGGTGCTGATATCGGGGCAATTTAAGAATATTACATTTATGGGAGTTATCATTATTAACTCTGTCATTGGTATTGCCCAGGAATTTAAAGTAAAGAAGCTGATTGATAAACTGTCAGTTATAACGGCATCTAAAGCAAAAGTGATCCGCAGCGGTGCCAGAATTATTATCCCGGTAAATGAGGTGGTACTCGATGATATCCTGGTTGTGGAAAACGGAGACCAGGTGTGTTCTGACAGTATTGTCCTGGAATCAGACGGTATTGAAGTAAATGAATCCATGCTTACCGGAGAATCCAAGCCGGTGAAGAAGAAACCCGGGGATGTTTTGATGTCAGGCAGCTATCTGGTAGCAGGCAGCGGCATTGGGCGAGTGGAACATGTGGGGGAAGAGAATTATGCTACGGAGCTTGCCAAAAAAGCCAAGAGCAAAAAACGTGCAACTTCGGAAATGCAGCGTACCATTAAACGAATTATCAAGGTGCTGGGTATTTTAATAATTCCTGTGGGAATTTTATTATTCTGGTCTCAGAAGAGCATTCACGATATCAGTTTTTCAAACGCCCTTGTCAGTACCGTTGCCGGTATTATTGGAATGATTCCGGAAGGTCTGGTCTTGCTGACCAGTGTCTCTTTTATCCTGGGGGTTGGACGTCTGGCAAAGCAGCGTGCCCTGGTACAGGAAATGGAGGCAATCGAGGCCCTCGCCAGAGTAAATGTACTCTGCCTGGATAAAACGGGTACCATTACAACGGGGGATCTGGAAGTTGTGGAAGTAGTAGCGCTGGGAGAAACGGAAGAGATTCGTGTTGAAAATGTAATGAATGAAGTGGCATTTGCTTTTGATGATGTGAATGCTACTCAAAATGCATTGATGCAGCGTTTTAAGAAAACAAATCTCTGGAATGTGGAAGAGAAGATTCCTTTTTCTTCAGATCGTAAATACAGAGCGATCCGGTTCGGGCAGGAAGGTGCATTTGTGCTTGGAGCACCGGAGTTTTTAATCCGGGATGACGAAGAATTAAAAGCCAGGGTAGATGGTTATTCAAATCAGGGTTTCCGTGTTCTGCTTCTTGGCAGTTGCGAGAAGATGTCCCCGGAAGACGGGACTGTGGAAGGGGTAACACCTGTTGGACTTGTAGTTATTACCGATCAGATTCGTACTACAGCAAGGGATACTTTTGCATATTTTAAAGAGCAGCAGGTGGAGATTAAGGTTATCTCAGGAGATAATCCAATAACTGTTTCTAATATTGCGGTGAAAGCAGGACTGGAAGGCGGAGAGCACTACGTGGATGCATCCACGCTTCCGGAAGACTTTGGAGAACTCCGTGAGCAGGTTGCGAAATATTCCGTATTTGGCAGGGTACGTCCGGAACAGAAACAAAGTATTGTAAAAGCCTATCAGGCAAACCAGAAGGTTGTGGGAATGGTAGGTGACGGTGTCAATGATGTTCTGGCATTAAAGGATGCCGACTGCGGTATTGCCATGGCTGCAGGAAGTGATGCGGCAAAACAGGTTGCCCATATCGTGCTACTGGATTCTGATTTTGCATCTATGAAGAATATTGTACGGGAAGGCCGCATGATTATTACAAATATAGAAAAGGTAAGTGCACTTTATCTGACAAAGACCATATACTCCGTTATTTTATGTGTTATTTTTATATTTTTACAGCGTTCTTATCCCTTTATTCCTATTCAGTTGTCCTGGATGAGCAGTACGGCGATCGGTATCCCCAGCTTTATACTAACGCTGGAGCAGACGGAGGGAGTGACGACTACCGGTTTCTTAAAGCATGTACTGCGGGTGTCACTGCCGGCTGCGTTGACGATGGTTCTTACCATGAGTACGATTCAGGCATTAAGTCCTTTCTGGGGGATGAACGAAACGATGACTTCTACTTTTAACCTGCTGGTAGGCGGAATGGTGAGTATGCTTGTGGTATTCAGAGTATGTAAGCCTATGAATATGCTTAGAAGAGTTCTGAGCATTGGAGTAGTTGCCATTTTTTGCGCAGGAATACTGATTGCACCGGGCTTATTGGGAATATATGATGTTTTCCGCTGGGAAGTAATCTTCGTTATTCCAATGATCTGCATGGCGCTGGTACTGGAACGGGGCTTTGCAAGATTTGTGAACTACTGTTATATTTTAAAAGATAAGATTTCTAAAAAGCTATACGAAAAGTTAAGAAAACATTATACCAGTATTAGTTGAACTGGATTTATAAATGGATACGGCTGCAGAATCAGCCAGATCAGAAAACATCATAAACCTCTGCGGGAAGTTTTCCCAGCCGTATTTTGTTTACCCGCAAGTAACGAACCAAATGAGAGCTTGCGGAGTTATTTGACAGCTGCTGCAAGAGTCAAAGCGCCTCTTGTTTATGACTGGGGTTCTGACAGGTGGAGATCATCCGAAAGCTGGTACATTTCCTTATAATCTTTTGGGGAAATGCCATATTCCTTTTTAAAAGCCCGATAAAAGCTGGAGTAGTCCTTAAAACCGTATAATTCAAAAACCCTGCTGATTGGAGTACTTCCCAGAATAGCATCTCTACAGGCATGCAGCCGTTTTTTTGTAATGTACTGATGGATGGATATGCCGATATTGTCTTTAAAAGTATGGGATATATAAAATTTACTGACGAAAAATTTTTGTGCCAGATGTTCCAGGGAAAGGTCTGCATCCAGATGATCCGATACATAATTACAGATGTTCAGATACAGGGATTTTTCAGCAGTGGTGGTTCTCTTATGATTCTGTTCATATCCCAGCCTGTTCAGGTAAAGAATCAGGGTGTTGATTTGAAGGGATATTTCAGATTCTTTTCCAAAACGGTCGTTTCTTGTTTCTTCTATCAGCCGGAAGATCATGGATTGAATAGCATTAAAAGTAATAACTTCTGTATGGTAGACATAGTGCTTCGCGGTAAGGGTATACTGCATGAGATAGATATAATCGGTGGAGGCACTTGTAAGCTGGCTGCAGTAATCCTTGCTGATCCAGAGTACAAATCGCCGATAGGGTTTCTCCTTGTCAAGAATACATGGGTGATGCTTAGTGCCAGGAGGAATTAGTAAAAAATCTCCGGGTTTGACGGGATGGAGGGTGCCGTTTATGGAAATGTTCACATTCCCTTCCAGAAAAAAATAAAATTCATAGTAATCGTGGCTGTGGGAATCCACCGGTGAAAGTCCCAGATCACTGTAATAATAGATTTCAAAATCTTTAGAGCGCATATACTGGCGGGTGCTGAAAGCCGTCTGCAGGTTTTTCTTCATCATCTTTATGGAATCCTTTCTGGCAGTCAATTCGTTTGTAATGTTTATTATAATACTTCACAGCAAGTTTTGCAATGTATACAACAACTATACCAATTGGATTTTCCTGTAATTAAAGTATAATTGGAAGTATCAAAAAGAGAAAGCTTCGTCAAATAAGAGAGGTAAATGGTGGATTTTATGGAAATGACATTAAGATGGTATGGAAGTAAACATGATTCGGTAACTTTAGAGCAAATCAGACAGATTCCGGGAGTGACAGGAGTGATTACGACTCTGTATGATTCCGTTCCTGGAGAAGCATGGAGTGCGCAGGATATACAGGCAATGAAGGAGGAAGTTACGGCAGCAGGGCTTCACGTATCCGGAATTGAGAGTGTAAATATTCATGATGCTATTAAGGTGGGAACCTCGGACAGAGATAAGTACATCGATAACTATATTACCACGTTAGAGCGTTTGGGGGAGGCCGATATACATCTGGTATGTTATAATTTTATGCCGGTATTTGACTGGACCAGAACGGAGCTGGCGAGAAAAAGGCCGGATGGATCTACTGTTTTGGCTTATAACCAGGAGACTGTTGATAAATTGAATCCCGAAGATATGTTTTCATCCATAGATTCTGATTCCAATGGCTTTATACTACCGGGCTGGGAACCGGAGAGGATGTCCAAAATTAAAGAACTGTTTGAACTGTATAAAGAGGTGGACGGCGAAAAATTATTTGAAAATCTGAAATATTTTCTGGAAAGAATTATGCCGGTTTGCGACAAATATAACATCAATATGGCGATTCATCCGGATGATCCTGCGTGGAGTGTCTTTGGGCTACCAAGAATCATTATCAATAAGCAAAATATTTTAAGGATGATGAAAATGGTGGATAATCCCCATAATGGCGTGACATTCTGTTCGGGATCTTATGGGACAAATCTGGAAAATGATTTACCGGATATGATACGTTCCTTAAAAGGCAGGATTCATTTTGCCCATGTAAGAAATCTGAAATTTAATTCCCCAACGGATTTTGAAGAGGCGGCACATTTATCCAGCGATGGAACATTTGATATGTACGAAATTATGAAGGCCTTATATGAGATTGGATTTGACGGCCCGATCAGACCTGATCACGGACGTATGATCTGGGGCGAAGTCGCTATGCCTGGTTATGGATTGTATGACCGTGCGTTAGGTGCCTCCTATCTGAATGGGTTGTGGGAAGCAATTATAAAAAATGCTCTGAAACTCAAAGATTCTATATAAATAAAGGAAAAGAGGAACTATGATGCAGTTAAATAATAATGGTTTACAGGATAGAGAGGCATGGGAAAAAGCCGGATATCATCTGCCGGAATTTGACCGGGATGCTGTGAGAAAGAATACCATGGAGAATCCATTTTGGATCCATTTTGGCGCAGGAAATATCTTTCGTGCCTTCCAGGCAAATGTGGTGCAGAATCTTCTGAATAAAGGAGTTCTGGACAGAGGACTGATTGTGGCGGAAGGTTATGATTATGAAATTATTGGGAAAATGAATATCCCTCACGATGATTACAGTATTCTTGTTACTTTAAAGGCAGATGGATCTGTAGAAAAAACGGTGGTGGGAAGCGTGGTGGAATCCCTTACGGCAGACAGTGGAAATGACCGGGATTTTAACCGGTTAAAAGAGGTTTTTCAAATAGACTCCCTGCAAATGGTCAGCTTTACCATTACAGAGAAAGGCTACAGCCTGGTAGATGGAAAAGGAGAGCTGCTGCCGTCTGTAAAAGCGGATATGGAGTGTGGGCCTGGAAAACCGGAGAGTTACATCGGGAAAATTGCCGCACTTTTGTATGAGAGATATCAGTCTCTGGAAAAGCCGGTGGCTATGGTCAGCATGGATAACTGTTCCCACAACGGAAGCAGATTATATGAGGCAGTTGCAGCTTTCGCCAGAGCCTGGGAAGAAAACGGTACTGTAAAAACTGGTTTCCTGGATTATGTGAATAATAAAGAAAAAGTATCATTTCCATGGACCATGATTGATAAGATAACACCAAGGCCGGATCCATCTGTGAAAGAAATATTGAAAAATGACGGAGTGGAGCAGCTGGATCAGATCGTTACGTCTAAAAATACGTATGTCGCACCATTTGTAAATGCAGAGGAATGTGAATATCTGGTGATAGAAGATGCATTTCCAAACGGAAGACCAGACCTTACAAGGGGCGGTATACTTTTTACTGCCAGAGAAACGGTAGACAAAGTAGAGAAAATGAAAGTGTGCACCTGTTTAAATCCACTGCATACTTCTCTGGCAGTCTTCGGCTGCCTCCTGGGATATGATTTGATTTCAAAAGAAATGAAGGATCCCGCATTAAAAAAACTGGTGGAAGCGATCGGATATCAGGAAGGTTTGCCTGTTGTAATAAATCCTGGGATTTTGGATCCCAAAAAGTTTATAGATAAAGTTTTAAATGTGAGAATTCCAAATCCGTTTATGCCTGATACGCCACAGAGAATTGCAACTGACACCTCCCAGAAGCTGGCGATACGTTTTGGGGAAACGGTGAAAGCATATCTGAAATCGGAACAGTTGGATGTGAAGGATCTGAAAATGATTCCGTTGGTATATGCAGGGTGGATCCGCTATCTCTGCGCCATAGACGACTGTGGAAATCCATTTACCCTGAGTCCGGATCCGCTTCTGGATACATTATGTCCCCAGATTGCAGAATTGAAGATAGGGGGAGAGTCTGATATCCACGGGATATTGAAACCACTCTTGTCTGATGAGAAGATCTTTGGAATAAATGTCTATGATGCAGGAATGGGAGAACTGGTTGAGTCTTATGTACAGGAAATGACAGCGGGTCCGGGTGCCGTAAGAAACTTATTGGATAAGGTAACCCGAGTGTGAACCTGAGGGAGGATGAAATGAAGGAATTTTTAGATGAAAATTTTTTGTTAAAAAATGATACGGCAAAAGTCCTGTATCACAGTTATGCGAAGAATATGCCAATCTTCGATTTCCATAATCATCTGAGTGCTCAGGAAATTTATGAGGACCGCTGTTATGAAAATATTGCCCGGTTATGGCTTGGAGGAGATCATTATAAATGGAGGGCCATGCGTGCATTTGGCATACCCGAAGAGCAGATTACCGGAGATATGGAAAATGACTGGGAGAAGTTTGAAGCATGGGCAAAAACGGTGCAGGCGGCTATTGGAAATCCTCTTTATCACTGGACCCATTTAGAATTACAGCGGTATTTTGGAATATACCAGCCGTTGACACCGGAAAATGCAAAAGAGATTTGGGATAATTGCAATAAGAAGCTGCAGCAAAAAGAATATTCGGTCCGGGATCTCCTTAAGATGCAGAACGTAAAAGCATTGTGCACGACAAATGACCCAATGGAGGACCTCATATACCACAAAAAGCTAAAAGACGAAGGTTTTCAGATTCAGGTACTCCCAACTTTTCGTCCGGACAGGGCAGTTGCGCTGGAAAAAGGTGAGTTCGTCCCTTACATACGGGAACTTGGGGAAAAGGTGGGATATGAACTGAATTCCATTGATCATTTGCTTGCTGCATTAAAAGACAGATTAGACTTTTTTGAGAACATGGGATGTCTGGTCAGCGACCACAGCCTGGAGTGTAATATCTATCGGAATACGGACAGGGATGAGGCAGATTTTATTTATCAAAAAAAGCTGGATGGAAGAGGAATCACGGACGTGGAATATGCAAAATACCGCGGATTCGTACTTTGCAGTCTGGGTCGTGAATATCACAGGCGGGGGATGGTTATGCAGCTGCATATCGGGGCACTTCGCAATAACTCATCCCGTATGTACCGGTTAACCGGGGCGGACAGTGGATTCGACGGCATGAATGATTTTCACTATGCACCTGAAATTGGAGCATTGCTGGACAGTATGGACAAAACCGACGAATTGCCAAAGACCGTACTATATTGCCTGAATCCAAATGATATGGAAATGCTTGCCGTCATGGCAGGAAATTTTCAGGGTGGAGAGACAAAAGGAAAAGTACAGCTGGGTGCAGCATGGTGGTTTAACGATCATAAAGCGGGGATGGATAAGCATTTGGAGGATCTTGCAAATGTAGGGATTCTGCCCACTTTTATTGGAATGCTCACCGACTCCAGAAGCTTTCTATCCTTCCCAAGGCACGAATATTTTCGAAGAATACTTTGTCAGAAATTAGGCAGCTGGGTGGAAGATGGCGAATACCCGCAGGATCTGGCATACCTGGGAAAAGTAGTACAGGATATCTGTTACGGGAATGCAGCAGCTTATTTCGGGATGCCTGATGAATAATCTGGATCTTGTTATAAACAAAATTTATTTCCACTCACGCCGGTATTCCTGTGGAGTGACATTCATGTGTTTGCGGAATATTTTTGTAAAGTAGTTTCCACAGGAAAATCCGCAGGTTACGGCGATGTGATGGACAGGAAGTGCCGTTTCAAGAAGCAGGGCAGCAGCTTGCTGCAAGCGGATGTTCGTCAGGTATTTAATGGGTGGGACGCCGGTTTCCCTGGTAAATTCCCGTGTCAGATGATTGGGGGAAATATCAAGAAGCTCTGCGATTCTGTCAATGCCCTCAATGGAAGCGTATTTTGTTTCCATAATCTTAATCGCAGTCTGGGTCCGGTTAGAGTAATCGGCTTCATTGTGTATGACGCTCTGGCCGAGCCGGCATAAAAAACGGTAGGCAAATTCACTCGCCAGAAACGGATGAAACATTCTGCCGCTTTGGGTTTGGTTATATAAGTCGAAAAGAGTCTGGATGGCGCTGTTTTGCAGCGGCAGATCCAGAATCTTTCCGGCTTTTTTTGTAATCAGTTCATAGTAGCCGGCTACGGCGTCGCCTCTGAGCAGCAGAAAAATAAATTCCCAGGGTTGATCCTCATTGTCAGCCGGCATGTAATATTTTTCATCGTCCGGTATATGTATAAAAAATCCCTGTCCCGGTTTTACACGGAAACGTTTACCATGGGACTCATAGATCCCTTCCCCTTTTAAGGTGTACTGGAAAAGGTAACTGTCTATATTGCGTTCCCGGTTATCAAAGTAATAGCCTGTATTAGAGCGCTGTTCTATGCCCATACAGTTTAAGGATATGTATGGATCCTGGAGTTCATCCGGAAATAAAAAGTTATAAAATCCAAATTGATATGCCATCAAAAAATTACCTCTTTTATCATATTAGTCAGATTGATTATTTGCCAATAACTGTATATTATAGAATTATGATAACACAGGGCATACGCAAAGTATATAGCAAAAAATTACCATATGGAGGGATATTATGAGCTTTAAAGTAGCATTTATCGGAGCAGGAAGTTTAGGATTTACCAGAGGGTTGTTAAGAGATATTTTATCGGTAAAAGAGTTTTCCGGCATTGAAGTGGCATTTACCGATATGAACGAGGAAAATCTGAACATGGTGACGCAGCTCTGTCAGAGGGATATTGATGAAAACGGTCTTAAGATTAAGATTTTATCCACTACAAACCGGAGAGAAGCATTTAAGGATGCCAAATATGTGGTCAACTGTGTAAGGGTAGGAATGCTGGAAGCATTTGCAACGGACGTGGAAATTCCGCTGAAATATGGTGTGGACCAATGTGTTGGAGATACCCTGTGTATTGGGGGTATTATGTACGGACAGAGAGGGATTGCCACTCTGCTGGAATTCTGCAGGGATATTCGTGACGTGGCAAAGCCGGGATGTATTCTTTTGAATTATTCCAATCCAAATGCCATGCTTACCTGGGCATGCAATAAATACGGGAAAGTTAAGACTTATGGCTTGTGCCATGGTGTACAGCATGGACATGCGCAGATTGCAAAGGCGTTTGGCGTGGATGTTAAAGATGTGGATATTATCTGTGCGGGACTGAATCACCAGACCTGGTACATAAGCACGAAGATAAAGGGAGAAGAAAGAGTAGAGGATCTCTATGAATTGATGTTAAACCAGCAGGATATGCTGGATAATGAAAATATCCGCCTGGATGTTATGAAGAATTTCGGCTTTTATTCAACAGAGTCCAACGGACATCTGTCAGAATACCTTTCCTGGTACCGGAAGCGTCCGGAAGATATGGAAAAATGGATAAATTTCAGCAGTTGGATTCAGGGTGAGACAGCGGGATATTTAAGAGTCTGCAAAGAGGGCAGGAATTGGTTTGAAACAGATTTTCCAAACTGGCTGCAGGAACCGGCAAAAGAGTTCAGGGAGGAAGAAAGAAGTTCGGAACATGGAAGCTACATCATTGAGAGTCTGGAAACGGGACGTGTGTACCGGGGACATTTTAATATTATGAACGAAGGATGTATTACGAATTTACCTGATGAATGCGTGGTAGAAGTGCCGTGTTACGTAGATTTTAACGGCATCTCCGTACCGAAAGTAGGCGATCTGCCTCTTGGCTGTGCGGCGATCTGTTCCCAGAGCGTGTGGGTACAAAAGCTATCCGTAGAGGCAGCAGTTCACGGGGATATCAGGCTTCTCTATCAGGCGGCAATGATGGATCCGCTGACAGGGGCTGTATGTACTCCGGGTGAAATCAGGCAGATGGTAGATGAGATGCTGGTTGCAGGCGAAAAATGGCTGCCCCAGTATGCCGGTGAAATTGAACAGGCAAAAGTCCGCATGGAGGGAGATCTGCTTCCATACCGTCCATCCAAAGGATTTATCGTAAAAGAAAAGTCTGTGGAAGAAATGTCACAGGATAAGGAAAAAGCAAGAGCCATGGCTGGAGCTGCAGCAAAAGAAAATGTAAAATAAGGATCTTTAAATAAAGGTACTGTAAAAAAACTGACAGATTCTCATAGAAAGGGCAAAGGGGTGTAAGAAAAATGAAAAGTACTATAATTTCTGAATTTCAGCTGTCCGACATGATTGTCCGCTATACTTTGTCCGGGCAGAATACAGCAGGATTTGAACTGTATCCGGCAAAACTAAAATGCCGGATGGCAGAGGATAGAGAATATGAAACAGAATCCCTGGTACAGGTGATGATTGACGGAGATGATTATCCGGGGGGATTTTCTAATGGACATACTTTTAGAAACGCAGAGTCTTGTTATAACCTAAAGTATCAGGAACAAAGGGTTCACGAGTCCGAAGAGACGCTGGAGATTACTACTGTGCTTTCCACAAAGGACGGACAGAAAGCAGAACATATCCTTGCTTACCAAAAGGGCAGGGAAGGATTTACCCTTAAAACCAGGTATGGAAATGAAACCGGGAGGGAAATTACTTTAGAGATGCTGTCCAGCTTTTCGATTGGGGGAATTACTCCTTTTGAAGCCGGCGATGCGCCGGATACCCTGCTGGTACACCGCTTGAGAAGTAAATGGAGTGCAGAGGGAAGGCTTGAGACCCAGTCGGCTGAGGAACTTCAGTTAGAACCATCCTGGGCAAAACACGGTGTGGAAAGTGAAAAATTTGGACAGCTCGGCTCTCTGCCGGTACGGAAGTATTTCCCTTTTACTGCGTTGGAAGATCAAAAGAATCAGGTTATATGGGCAGTACAGGTGGGCTGCCCCTCCTCCTGGCAGATGGAAGTATACCGTAAGGATGATGGTCTGTGCATTTCCGGTGGACTGCCGGACTTTGATTTCGGACACTGGCGTAAGAATCTGGCACCAGGAGAATGGTTTGAGACGCCAACAGCTTATCTCACCGTTTATCAGGGAAGTCTGGATGATACCTGCCAGCGTCTGTCTCGTATGCAGGATGATAAGTCGGAATGCTGGTCAGATGGAAACCTTCCGCTGGTATTTAATGAATATTGTACTACCTGGGGAATGCCGTCCCATGAAAACATTTCAAAAATAATGGATGTCCTAAAAGGCAGAGGAATAGAATATTTTGTTATTGATGCAGGCTGGTATGCAGATCCTGTGAAGGGATGGCAGAGCAATATGGGAGACTGGCAGGTCTATGAGGAATTATTCCCATATGGTTTGCAGGCAACCGTAGATATGATTAAGAATCAGGGGATGATCCCCGGAATCTGGTTTGAACTGGAAACCTGCGGCAGAGATGCCCGGGCATTTCATTATGAAGATCATCTGTTAAAGCGAAACGGCAAGGTAATTACAGTTGGCAGCCGCAGATTCTGGGATATGCGGGATCCATGGACCGTGGATTATCTGACGGAGCGGGTAATTGGGCTGTTGAACCGATTTGGATTTGGTTATATAAAGATTGATTACAATGAGACAATTGGGATCGGTTGTGACGGAGCAGAGAGTCTGGGAGAAGGACTCCGGCAGAATATGCAGGCGGCACAGGAGTTTTTCCGTAAGATAAAAAGAGAAGTTCCGGGTATTGTGATTGAAGTCTGTGCATCCGGTGGACACAGGCTGGAACCTTCCTATTTGAAGATAGGTGATGTGGCATCTTTTTCAGACGCCCACGAAGAAAGAGAAATTCCGGTAATTGCAGCTAACCTGCATCGGGCGATGCTGCCAAAAAAAAGCCAGATCTGGTCTGTACTTCGCAAAACAGATTCAAGCTGCAGAATTGCCTATTCCATGGCAGCGGCATGCCTTGGAATGATGTGCCTGTCAGGTGAAATTTATGACTTGTCAAAAGAGCAGTGGACATTAGTGGACAATGGAATTCATTTTTATAAATCGGTGCGCCATATTATCTGCAATGGAGTAAGTCATTTCTACGGACCCCGGTTATCCGGCTACCGGCATTTAAAGGGATGGCAGGGAGTCTTGCGTTTCAGTGAGGACGGACAGGAGGCACTTCTTGTCATTCACAGCTTTGCCCGTGCCCAGAAGGAAACCATCCAAATTCCGATAGGGGAATCATATGGCATTTCTGGTATCTTTACTTCCGCCGAAAAGACCTTATCCGTTCAAAATGGAATGGTATCGGTAGAAATGGATCAGGATTTTGATGCAGTTGCAATTCACTTTATCAAGTAACAAACTGGCTCCTTTGACATATCTTAATTATAAAGGTATGTCAGAGGAGATTTTTATGACTAAAATTATTTTAGACGCCGGGCATGGCGGTACGGATACCGGTGTGGTTTACAAGGGACGTCAGGAAAAAGATGATGCATTAAAGCTTACACAATCAGTCGGAAAACTATTGGAAGAAAAGGGGATAGAAGTCGTATACACACGTTCCGACGATGAATACCGTACTCCAATTGAACGTGCAAACCTTGCAAATGAAGAACAGGCTGACTATTATATTTCCCTGCACCGTAATTCCAGTCCCGTGGAAAATCAGTACTCCGGTGTGGAATCCTTAATCTATGATGACTCTGGCATAAAGTCAGATATGGCGGATGATATAAATGGAGAGTTGGAAGAAGTGGGATTTAAAAACCAGGGAGTCAAAGTCCGTCCCGGGCTGGTCGTGTTAAAAAGGACAAATATGCCTGCTGTCTGGGTTGAGGTAGGCTTTTTAAACAGCGATGAGGATAATCTGATATTTGACACCCGTTTTGATGATATTGCACAGGCGATCGTAAATGGAATTATGGAATCTCTGGACGAAGCGTCGTCACAGCCTACTTATTACCGTGTGCAGGCCGGAACTTTCAGAAGAAAAGATAATGCCGAAAGACTGTTAGAGCAGCTGCAGAGTCAGGGATTCCCAGCGTTTATCATTAATGAAGACGGTTATTACAAAGTACAGGTAGGTGCATTTGAAATAATGGATAACGCGATCCGTATGGAAGCTACACTTCGCAGATATGGTTACCCGACCTTTTTGACAACTTAAGGAATATATATGAAAGCCGGAGTCAGAGCGTGTTTGAAAAATCATTCCTGCCATTTTTCAAACACGCTCTGTGGCTGGCATAAAATCAGACGAACCAGAATAGTAATATTAAGGGGTATTTTCTCCGCTATGGTATTTTTACAATCCATGGCGGGGATTTTTTGTTATTTCAAACAATGAGCAGATTAGTACTACAGCGAACGTTTTACAGGGTTCTATTAAATGACTTATATTTGGGTTTAGCTGAGGAAGACGCTTTGTATATGATAGGTAGTGTACGGAAAGAGAAGGGGGCGAGCCAGGACATTGATTTGGAAGGCTTACCGCAGAACTGGTATTTTCTAACCTTCCCAGAGCCCTTTTTGGCGGCACGCGGGCATTCGCTCCGAAATCCTGATGCATTTCGCAGCTCAGTGCCCGCTTACAATCCGATGTGAGACAGTCGAATTGTATCCGCCAAAAAGCACTCTGGGAAGGTAAGTAAATACTCAGCTCTGCTATACGCCTTCCAAATCAATGTCCTGG